>PDWI01000442.1_pt1 | contig 69602 bp, 61 predicted proteins | sample 1430891 | NCBI WGS metagenome assembly PDWI01 (sample SAMN01162508, study PRJNA174530) | Oral metagenome, whole genome shotgun sequencing project. | biome: Marine environment; feature: Marine mammal; material: Swab sample of the gingival sulcus; isolation source: swab sample of gingival sulcus...
TGCCAGCTCAATCACAAAATATCCGCCCTTTGAACCGGCTTGTTTACAGGGCTGCAGATCACTGACAATTTTCAGTATTTCTCCGGTTTTACTCAAAAAGATCACATCAATCGAAAACTTCATTCCGATTGTATGAATCCGGTTACAGGGATAGATCAGGATTCCCCTGTCCTCCGCAAGGTCACTCCTTCCCAGTAAACCCTTTAGCCTCGACCAAAAACCGGAAGCGACATCAAGGCATAGCCCAAGATCATCAAAATCAGGCTTGCCGTTTCTTTTCAGTTCAATACGGTTCATTGGAGCCAGGTCACTCTACTGTTTTGAATGTGGCCGAGGAGGAGTACCCTCCCGATACGACCATCAACTGACCTACATAGGTACAAGACAGGTTCATTCTGACAATAAGATTTTTGGCTCCCGAATATTTATCCGTAGTCGTGACATAAATGCCATCATCCATGCCACTTACCAGCTCATTTTCATCCGGAATAAAATCACCGTTGATATCATCAAACAGAGACAAAACTGCAGACCCGGAGAAGGTGTTAGCCGAAAGATTGAGGCTAAGAATAATTTCCGCACCTCCGATCAAACGCCCTTCTGAATCTGCTACAGAGACTGTGACAAATTCATCCTGATAGTATCCGGGGTCAATGATACAGGTGCTAAAACCATTCTGGTCGATTTGTGTATTTGGAGAAATCGTCCATTCTTTTTCTGCAGGGCTGATTCTCACTTCCGCACCGGGGGGAAGTTGTGCTGTGTCCCCACAGCCAATCATCACCAAACCGAGTAATACCGGCAACGTTTTCGTCACCGTCTTAATTGAATCAAGGTTGATACTTACCATCATACTTCCTCTGAAACTACTCAAATATGCACTATTCTATGGATTCGAAAATGCCCAGACCAGGGGCGCCCAGGTAATCACACCTTCGCCTATTGCCTTGCTAAGCATGACAAAAATAATGACTAAAAAAGTCGTTGGAAAAATAAACATAATCAAAGGCCCGAGTAATTTTACCGGCGCTTCCATCGCCAGTTTTTCGGCCTTTAAAAATCGCTCTGAACGTAACTGATCCGATTGGGCCCGAAGCACCGGCCCAAGTGGAGCGCCTGTTTTTTCCGCCTGAATCATACTGCTAACGACATTGCTTACACTGTCCATCGAGACTCTTGCGCTGAAATCGCGTAACGCCTCCACTCTTGGTTTACCGGCTCTTATGTCACGCAAAACGCGGCCAAATTCAACCTTGAGAGGCCCTTCGGGCCCTTTTAAAACAGCCTGGTTAATCCCGTTGGTGAGACTTGTTCCGGATTCAACAGAAAGTGTAATGACGTCCAGATAGAAGGGGAGCGCCTTAAACAGTTTCGTGGTGCGGGCATCCATTGTTTCCTTTAACCAGATTTCGGGGTAGAAAAATCCTCCGATAGCGGCCAGAACACAATATAACCATGAAGGGTTTTCAAGTATGCCTTGAACCAGAGCCACCAACAAAGCAGCGATAAGAGAAGCCAACACCTTACCAGCGAAAAATTGCTCCACATTCAATGTGTATTCAACTCCTGCCCGCCGCAAACGCAGGCCGGTTGAGTACCGATAGTTTTTTGAAATCAAATCACCCAGGTAGTAGGCAATCATATTGATCAAAGGCCAGGACCACCTGAACCCGGCGGGAGGCCTGTCAAGGTACGAGCGATCCTCTTCAGGAACGGAACTGAAAATACGGTACACCGACCAGACCATAAAGGTCATCGCCAGTCCAATCAGCAAAACAAGAATCCAGAGCATAATGTCCATACTAAATATCGATTGATACAATTTTCCGTATCATCAACGCTCCCATAAGTTCCAGAATAATTATTACCGTCAAAAAGCCCCAACCCAGGATGGTCGAAAAAATGGGTTCGATCCCCTGGGGCTCGACCACTGTCAATGCGGCGATAATCCCGAACGGCAAAGCGGCAACGACCCAGCCCTGAAGCTTGCCTTGAGAAGTCAATGCCTTGATCTTTCCTTCCATTTCGATTTTACGGCGCAGCATATGAGACAACCGAAGAAATGTTTCAGCCAGATTCCCCCCCACGTCCCTTGAAATAAGTGTGGCAGTCACTACCAGGTCAATCTCTTCAAGATCCACTCTTTCAGCCAGGTTTGCCAGCGCGTCCTGTGGGCTTATGCCGATTTTCTGTTCTTTTAGCAATAGACCAAATTCTTGAGAAATAGGGCCGTTTGTTTCACTCACCATATGTTCAATGGCGGAGGTAAAGGTTGCACCGGACGTCAGGTTGCCAGCAATCTGTGCCAGGGCGTCCGGTAATGCTGATACAATTTTCGACCTTCGTCGGCTTTCCATCAACTTGATGGTGACCCTGGGAGTGGCAAGAATGACCAGGAACACAAGGACGGCATAGAAGATATTGCCTGAAAAAAAATACACGATCGGAGGAGCAAAAATTATAAAACCTATATTCGCGGCAAATATTCTGTTTGCGTCCACAAACATAAACATTTTTTGCAGGTTTTCGTCGGCATTGGTTTTAAAACGTGACTGGTATAATTGCCAATAATGAGTCACTGCAAAGATCAGGGCAAAAGCACAAACTGTGCTTGAAACGAATATCAGAATGGAAAGATTAATATCGGTCATCTGTGCTCGCCCCCGGTTTTTGAAATATGCCAATATCCAGTTTGGTTCCAATTTCGATTAATTCTTCGTAGAAGGAGAAAGATGTCCTGAAGCTGGATGATCCCGCTTTCCATACCCACAACTTCGGTGATACGACTGATTTTTCTTGAACCGCATGGGTAACGGGTTTGCTGCACGATAATGTCAACTGCGGAAGCAATTTGTTCGCGGATAGCCTGTATCGGCAAATCCATACCCGACATCAGCACCATTACTTCCAGACGTGACACCAGATCACGGGGGGTGTTGGCGTGGATGGTGGTCAACGAACCATCATGACCGGTATTCATGGCTTGCAACATGTCCAGCGCCTCCCCGCCACGGCACTCTCCCACCACAATTCGATCCGGCCGCATACGCAAGGTATTTTTGACCAAATCCCGAATTGAGATTCCCCCCTTGCCTTCCAGGTTGGCGGGCTTTGATTCCAGAGTGATCAGGTTAGGCTGATCCAGCTTGAGTTCGGCAGAGTCCTCGACGGTAATAATTCTTTCCGAGTCAGGAATAAAGCTTGACAACACATTTAGCAATGTTGTTTTACCCGTTCCCGTTCCGCCAGAAACGACAATGTTTTTCCTGGATTCGACACAAACACGCAGAAACTCCGCCATGGTTACATTTAATGAACCATATTCAACCAGGTCATCAATAACGAGTCTTTTCTTACTGAATTTTCTAATGGTTAATGCAGGGCCTTTCAGAGCCAGCGGCGGGATAATCGCATTTATCCTTGAACCGTCTTTTAAACGGGCATCCACCATCGGGCTGGATTCATCGATCCTGCGTCCAACGGGTGTAATTATCCGTTCAATAACCGATAGCACGGCCTGGTCGCTACTAAACACGTACTCGCTGGCTGCCAGCCTCCCGGCTTTCTCGATGAACACTTCACGATAGTTGTTCACCATGATTTCAGAGATATCATCGTCCAATAAAAACTGTTCCAGAGGCCCTAATCCGATGGCCTCGTTAAGAACATTCATTTTGACTACTTCCACATCCACATCAATCTGCTCCTTTAACCCCCGCAATATGAGATCAATCAGAGCCTCGGTTTCCGTGCGCAGGTCTGCATCAGACATTTTGTGTATGTCTTTCCGCCTCAAATCCATTTGAGATATCAGTTGTTCATGGACAATTCGCACCCATTTACTCAGTGCATCATCTATCTCCGGAATTGGAGTGTCGGATTTCTCATAAGTTGAGACAAGCTCTTCAGTACCCGGGTTGGCCAATTCCATATCAGACTGTTCATGCTCGAATGTGCTGCCAACTTCGATAAACACCCAGATTTTGGTACCACCAATAACAATTTCGTCATGGCCATCAATCAGCTTTTCTCCAGCCAGTTTTTCACTATTTACCCAGGTTCCTGTTTTACTGCCCAAATCTTTAACAATACAGTTGTTATGGTTTACAAGGCGAATTTCTGCATGGAATTTGGCAACCTTCCTGTCTTTGATGACGAAATCATTCCGTTTATCAGAGCCGATTGCGCAAAACTCACTGTTAAAATCGAGTCGCTTCCTTCTTCCGCCCTTTTCCTGATACACAATATTAAACATGACGCACCTAATCCATTAAATGAAAACCAACATCATTATTTATGGCTTCGAGTTTTTTATCGGCAAAATCATAAATGCGCAGTTCACGTTTATTCAGTTGAATATTTCGCGGCTTGACTATTTCAGGAGTAATGAAAATCACCAGTTCGGACTTTTGGTTCCGGAACGTCTTTGATTTAAACAGGTTATCCAGTATGGGGATATCTCCGAGAAAAGGAACCTTGTCTATATCTTCACTGCTTTCAGCATTGACAAGTCCGGCGATAACAATAGTTTGACCCGTTACCAGGTTTATCTGGGTCTGCGTCCGGCGGGTAAGGATTCCCGGCGCACCCAAAACCGTTACGGCAGAATCAATTTGACTGATTTCGGCCAGAATATTCGTAAATATGTTTCCGCTATTATCGGCTCTCGGATTAATATTTAACCGGATTCCATATTCTTTAAACTCTACACTGGTTTGCCCATTTGAGCCTGTAACCGGGTATGGCACTTCTCCACCGGCCAAAAATGATGCGGTCCCACCATTGATACAACTAAGTATTGGCTCGGCGAGGGTTGTCGCGTCACCATTTGATGCCAGTATGTTAATTTGTGATGTTATGGAGGAGGCCATGCCAAAGTGAGTGGAAAAGGGCTTGACATTCAAGGGCAGATTGGAGAGGCCGGCATTGCTGTTACTTCGGAACAAGCCATTTGAAATGAAGTCGCCTGCAGTCGTAAGGGCAGGGCCGTTGATTTGGCTTGACCAGTTTATGCCGATATCTTCCAATGCGCTCTTGCGAACCTCGATCATCTTCACGTGAATTCGTATCATACTTTCCATTCGTATCCGGGTTTCCGGGTCTGAACCCGATACCCGAACGTTAAAATCCCGTTCCGATCCATCCTTCAACCACAGGCGTATGGAGGAACTTCCCTTTGATTCGGCTATGAGTATAATTTCTGTTTCATTTCTTATTTCAACTTTGACGGTTTTGCCATTACCAACGGCAATGCGACTGACGTCAAACTTTCCCAGCACTTTGACTTCGCCAACAAACATGTCAACATTCCGGGTTTCGGCTCGTACCATCTGTGCAAAGAAGAATACAAATACAGTTAATACAACACTGACATTCCTTCTCATTCTTTTTTCCCTACATGTTAAGTTCACTCGGGCGTAACGCCGTTGCTAAACGCCACCAATGATGAAATCGATACGTGGCCTGGTTTTTTGTGCCCGTTTCTTTCTAACTATCTTTTTCTTTGGCTTGTTTAAAATATCCGCGACTGTGAGTACGTCTTTGGTCATCGGGCTCAAGTCTTCAGGGTGCCTCAAAGTGGCAGTGATTTTGCCCACATCCTGTGCCAATGTTATTTTCATGGCATTTTCGGGAGTTACCTGCACGGTGATGGTCGAGTATCTGTTTACTGCTGAGCGCCCCGTTTTATCGACAACAGTTTTTACTCCCGTTGCCAACACATGCAAACTTTGCATTATGGGGTAGGTAACCTTGCCTTCTTTTTCATCTTGATAGGTCAACAGCAGGTCGACGTTGTCCATTGGCTGCAAAAAACCGGAGATAGAATTGATTTCATCCACACGGATAGTGAGGGCCCTTAGCCCATCTTCAATTTTTCCAGAAAATGTCGGAGCCAACCCCCCATCAAGATGCGCCCACAACAAGGGGCGACCTTCGTCAAGATCAAAATTCAGTTTCTGACCAATTGCCACTGTATAGTTCTCGGGTTGCACCGAGTTTGAGTCAAAATACTGGGTTGGAATACTCCGTACCGCGAGAGACTGACTCGTTATTATTGACCCCCTGGCCAATTTCTTTTTTGGTACTACCACGTTGACCATTTCTTCAGTTTTTTCTATCTGTGACTGGTAAAACTGAATTTGTTTCTGGATATAGTTTTTCGATGCAAAAACCGCAACGGCTCCTACAATGAGTGAAACGAGCAACATGATAAACCCCTTTAAGGGGGGCCTTTTTCTTTGTGTAATTTCCATTACAAATTGTCCCCGCTCACTAAGGCAAAGATATCAGGAATGAACTGTTTTTATGAAAATCCCGGATAGATTCCATTAGCATTGCCGTAACTGATTGATCATATCCGGGGATGGGAGCAAAAAGCACCGTCGTTATCAGAAAAGTCAAAATTACCCACTCTGTGATAACATGGCCTGCCTGCCGGTTTCGATTCCTGTTCATATTCATATTCATTAACTCCGGTCACCTTTGTACATGGTTAGCAAAAACCGTTGATTTTCCCCGATCACTGTATGAAATAGTGATTTCCAAACTGCCCCGGGCACCATTCATCAGCATGATGGCATTGTTTGAAACGTGATCACTGTGTACCAAAGACCACCCCTTGTCAGCCAGTCTGGTACGGTAAAACTCTTCATTGGACTGCATGGAAAAGTCATTTTGCAGAATAAACGTAGTCGCTTTCGCTCCGGAATCATTCGATTCAGTTTCTGAAATCAGCCTGCTCCCGCTCATTCTGGGCAGATCAAACCCCTCTCTGACCGAGACCTTTCCAATATCGGAAACGGAAACAAAGCCTTCAATACCGTTTCCGGTATCTTTAAATTGAATGACTTTCAATTGATTTTGTTCAAGCCGACTCAGTACCATCCAGCCACCCGCCGACCCGGTAATAAATCCGGGCAACCCGGGTTGAACGCCTGCATGCCATACACTCTTGTAAAAACCGATCAATTCCTCTGGTTGCCCGGAGTAATTGAACTTCTGAATGGACATTTTCAACCCGTTGTGAACTATGTCTTGTCCAACCCATTTTGTCTGCATGCCGGAAGCCAGGGGTACCTCTTCACTGCCAGCCAATGCGTAACAAGGAACAGTGAAAACAATAGCTATTATGGAAGCCAGAATTCCCTTCATGTTGAACCTCATTTGTCTCCATACCGATCAAGCACAGGAATATTACTGTCAACTTCACCAAATGCATTTCTCATGCGTTTCAGCTCTTTGAACACTGGAACTGCCTTACCGATAACCGCAATCCCGTTTCCAACAGGTCGAAACACTCCGGCCGGAACCATAGTGCGCGTCCTCTTTTCGGCAATGCCAGTCGACCCTGAACTCCAGTCATCGACAAAAATGGCATTATGTTTCTGAACACAAACGGTGTTACCTGTTCCGTTGCCGCTACAATTGGCGTCACTTGCAAACAAGCCACTGATATCTATCTCTGATTTGATAAACGCAGTGTAAAGCCCCTTGCCATCGAGCCCCCATTGCGAGTCAGGTATAACATCAGCCATCATTTCACCGGCTTTGGCGATTCCTTCAGAGAAAGTACTGGAAGGCCCATCTGGAATGGATTGATTTGTCGAGCTGACTTCGACTCCATTTTCACCGTTACTAAACAGCATCAAACTATGTTGATCCTGATCAGTTCCCTTTGCCCAATAGTGGTTTACCGAACCACTAACGCCATCTCTGTTGGACTTTATCAACAGATCAGGGCTGGCAAGGAACCTGTTACGCACCTCTTTTTCCAATACGGCATCGGACTTGTTATCCGTAGCGGATACCGTCCGTTCCCACGCAGCATAGCGACCGGCCTGCTCGGTTGACTGGTTTACATCTCCAATCTTACCTATCGCCGGAATAAAAAATACCATGGGAACCAAAACTGCAGCACCTACGGCAAACTCAACCAGTGCGTTACCTTTTTGATTTACTATCATCATATCAAGCGGCATCCTGCTGACTAAAATTCGTTTCTAAAACCATGAACCTGGCCGGAAAACTCATTTCCTGCCGCCGTTATTTCTGATTCCATTTTCATTGTCTCAGGTTCAATCCAACCGGCTACCTCAGTCTTTTTAGCTTTCAGTTTGTCGATTTCATTAAGGTAAGATGTTTTTATTCTTTCAGTTTCACTAATCAAAAGCGTGTGTTGCCGATTAACCTGCAAGCTTAACTCTTTGATTAACATTTCGTTTTTTACCGGGTCAAGATTATCTATCCGGTTATTCAAGTCAGCAATTTTTTCGTTGATTGACTGCCGGGTGCTTGCGATAGCAGTGTTCATAGCCGCTTCAGTTTCTACAATCTTGACTTCAACTTCATTAATTACTCGCTGAATTTCCCCGGAAACATGGGCAGCCGTCTTGTCTATTTGCTGGGTAATACTCTTCTTGCCCGACTGTATTGCCCCGGAAATATCGAAGTTGCCAAACCGGAAAGCCAGTCCTTTGGCGGTTGCACCTGCGATATCCGCAAAATTAAAGCCATCAACTATTGCATCCGTGGCTCCCTTGACCTTTTGCTCGATACCGCCAATGAGATTCATACTTAGCGCCTGTTGGAGTGCGTCTTGCCCGTTGCCAACAAAATTCTGAAGCTGCGATGCGTAGACAGAAGGATTTGCATAGTTGCCAATACTGTCCCGGGCTTGCTCAAAGGAGGCTCTGTAACTGTCGGCCTTGTCGGATAAAAGACCAAACCGGCCGGTTTGAGAGTTCGCTGCCAACAATTGAGAGTCCAGTATGTCAGCCTGGTCTGATGTTGCTTCGATGATAGCGATGTCGGCATTTACAGATGCCAGTTCACTCTGCAACCCGGATCTGTCTTTGTGTAATTGTACCAAGTTGCCAAGTTGCTCTTTCGAATAATCTGTATTGCCGAGCCCCATGTCTTCAGCAATGGTCAACTCATTTTCCAGACTGGTAATATTTCCATTAACAGAGTCAATGCGGTTTTCAATTTGTACCTTCTCAGCATTCAGGGAGGGAAGTTGTGTTTGCTGATAGGCATTGTAGTTTTTCAGGCCGTTGATATTTTCTATTTCGTCCTGAATACCTTGTGTATATTTGTCCAGCCCGGTGACAACCCCCACTGAACCACTCGCCAGGCCAGGTTCTTTGAGCATCCAAACAGCCAACCTTTCTGTGTCTGGAATATCTGTCAAGCGTACCTGCCAGTAGGGATTGAATAAATTTCCGTACTCTTTCTTCTCCTGGCCGTTGACCATGAGCGTTTCAGGTCGCTCAAAATACACTTCCCCCATACTCATTGAAGCCAGCTGACTATTTGCTGTTTTTTCTTCAGCCCAGAACATTCCTGGACCCAATCCGGTTTTTTTGGTGGCATTGACAGGTGAACCAGGTGAACCCACCGAAGTCATTTTTGTCGATGTCCGGATGTTGCTGTCATCCGTATACACTTCAATTTTCAGCTGAATACGAGGGTCTTCTTCCGAGAGTTCCTTAATGTCATGATAGGGATTAACTTTTGTATAGCCACCAATGTACGCCAGATCATCATCAGCCAGTCTCTCTGCTCGTTTATTGCTACGAAAATACTTGTGAGGATATCGCATCCCGCCGGAGGCATAGGCACCACCCCAGCCGATTGGTATCTCATGGGTTTTCCAGCCGCACCCCTTCCAGCTACACCCCCAAATTGAAACATGAATCGAGAGGGTATCTTTGCCCACCCAGGCAAAGTCGTCACCATCCTGCATCAATGCAGTTTTGCCTTCCTTGATTGCCTTGACCTTTATATTGGGCGCTATGAATACCGAGCCAAATTTCCAACCGCGATTATTGGTAAACGCATCTTTCGACCTGTTAATCAAATCAACCTTTCGATTAATGCCATCTTCATCTTTGTATTTTGTGACAAATGAATTCCAGGCAGCCGCATTCTGCCCTAAAGAGACGACACTGTAGGCAGAATCAACCTTGTAATTACTATTGTTTTCCCTGACCACCTCCCGAACCAGGTTGGGAGTTATGGCAAAACTGGATAAATACACTGCCTCCTGAGACTCGGAGAGCATTCGATTGACTCCATCTATAAACTGAACTGCCACATTCGCAACGATGCCCGTTACTCCGTTGACTGTTACCATCGCCCCCTCGACCCCGCCTGTCAGCCAGGCAAAGGGGGTAAACTGTCCAACTTCGTCAATATTTGTGGCGGTCTGGGCGCCATACTCTGTCCAGGATTTCAAGCTGACAAATTGGCCAATGGAAACCTGATTGGCCACCATTGCCCGATTGGTATAGGCAAGATAATTAAGAGCTCTTGCCTGCCAAACCAATCCACTGTAGACCGCCGCATCCGCGGTATTAACCACGTGAGATTTTTCTGAAGCAAGTTTGCCCGTGTTAAACAAGATCAATGTCATCAAACATCCAAAAGCAACAAATGCCAATATCAAAGGCAACGACTGACCTGATTGACCATTGCCGAGACGTTGTGTGTTGTTAAGCCTGCTCATGACAAAGCATCCTGTCAAATTGGGAAAACGACCGGGAATAATCCGGTCCTGGGGTTATGGGTTACCAGCGCCAGCTGCTTCATTAGCATGGTATGTAGCCAGTGTGTTTTTGTTATCTTTTGCCACCGTGAAAGCGTTAGTGGATGCCTGTTTGGCCAGATTACGTGCGCTACTCCCGTCTTCACCTGACAGCTCTTTTGCGATACCCGCCAGCTGACCTTCAACTGTGTCGCCAAAATAGCCGAAGGCACCAATGGCAGCAATTGCTATCACGGCTACGATGATAATGTATTCCGTCATACCCTGACCCAGCGACTTTTTTCGTTTGCCTGACTTTTCTGAACGAATCATAGAATTCATATTACAGTTTCCTTGTAAACTTTGGTTTGTAGTTGTCCGCCAATAATGGCGATGTTTTTGCGAACAACAGAATTTCTGTCATTCACAATTCGGCATTTTGATCTGGTTGACTTTCCCTGTACTCGGGAAGCTCTCCCACACCAAAATAAAATTCTTCCAGCGATACTTTGCTGTATTCCCCGGGTGGTTGAAACAAGGCACTTTTTGGCTCAATACGCTGCAACCTGGCCAGCTCGGTAACATTTCGCCCCGGCAGTTCTTCCCTTATCACCATCCCCCAATATGGGCTGTAGAACTGAAAATGATCATTGCCACAGCTCCACACCTCCACATTAATGCCTCTGTATTTTTTATTCCCCAAATGCTTTCTGCGGGTTAAAGACGAGTCTCCCGGGCAGGCATTTGTAGCCATTATTCCAGAGGCCTTTTCGGCCGCTTTGCTATCCTCGTTGTCATCCTTGTTAAAGCCGAGCGGAGCAAAAATTTTTGATTCGGGTTTAACCAGCCAGGAGTGCCCACTTTCAACGTTTTGAATATACACGCCCACCTCTCCGGGGCTGCCGAACATTCCAACAGTCTCCACTCTGACTCCGAATCGAGACATCACCACATGACTTGTTTGCCTTTCGGCAGGGAAATTTGCATTAAATTGAACCACATCGGCCATATAAGACAGTTTAGGGGACAAAGCACCCGAATTCTGGTCATTACCTTGAGCCATGTATGGCAGCAAGAAAATTATTAATAAGGATTTCAAAGACCTAAACATGACTTATCCCTTTATCTAGCCTGTCATCAGTATTCAGTCTGCGGCCAATTCGGCCAAAGGCATAATTTCAACTCGCCTGTTATTTACCCTGGCTTTACCTCCAACCGGATGCGAAGCGCCAAGCCCGATAGTGACCAGGTCAGCTCTGGGTACGCCCTTCTCAGTCATCAGCCTCGCCACAGACAATGCCCGCTCAAAGGAAAGCTGTTCGTTTTTGACAGGATCGCCGTACTTGTCAGCATGCCCTACTAACGCCAACCTGCCAGGATTTCGTTTTAATTCAGTGACCAACCGAGCTATATCATCCAGGAAAGAATCTGTTACTACTGTGCTCCCGAATTCAAAATACACTGTCTGAACGGGTATTTTTACTGGCCGAGATTCACCTCTGACGGGAAGCAGTGCATGGTCGAAGGTAATCCCTTGTGGTGGTTCACTTACTCTCAACAAATCAACCGAGTAGAATACCTTGCGATTGACAATATCCTCACTCACTACAAGGGCAATGTAAAAGTCTTCACTTTTTTTGTGCAAACGCCCGGTATACATGAAAAAACTTCCAGAATTCAGATTCCAGAATCCGGGGAAAGCATCGTAGAACACCATTTTAGGCCCGGTTGGTGCCAACCTGCGAGGCATATAAAATCCACATCCGGCGTCCTCTCCGGAACAATCTATGAAGGTATCAAAGCCTTTTGCAACAAGTCTTTTCTTTAGAATTTCGTATATGGCGTTTGCGCTTGCTGACAATCCACCGGTATCGACTTCGTAAATTGATGCGGTGTTGTTTCCGGAAACACTCAGGGTATCCACCAATTCAGGCGAGTATTGAGAGTTGAGAGAAACCGGGATTACTACTTTCAAATAGTCGCGATGGAATGAAGCCACCAATTTTGTCTGTGCGGGGCATGGTAAAGCCCCGGCGTTCCAGGCTACGCAGAGGCTTGCCACAAATGCCGGCTATGGCAATTGGGGTGATCCGATAGTCCCGTTGTGGGACTATCACAAAATCGGTGGCCTAGACTATGGAGGATCCACAATGGCTACCCACCATTCTGCCCTCCATTCTACCCACCACCCGACAGGCAGGCTTTAACGGAGATATGCCAACCGATTTGGACGAAAAAAAACCCTGAATTTACAATTAAATAACAGGGTTTCCATGACATTCCCGGACTGGTAAAAAACTATTCGATGTTTTGTACCTGTTCCCGCATTTGCTCAATAATGACCTTTAAATCTACCGCTGCACGAGTAGTGTCTGTCACGATGGACTTGGAAGACAGGGTGTTGGCTTCGCGGTTCAGCTCCTGCATTAAAAAATCGAGCCTTCTGCCAACCGGCTCTTTGCGAACAAGCACCTGCCGCACCTCTTCGACATGGGCCTCCAGGCGATCCAGTTCCTCGGCAACATCGGATTTTTGTGCCAGCAAAACCATTTCCTGCTCTATACGGGCAGGATCCAGATCGCTTTTCAGTTCCGATAATTTGGCTTCAATGGATTCTTTCTGGTTTCTGAGAATATCGGGCAACTGGCCGCGCACCTGCGAAACTATGCTGTCGATTTGATCCAGGCGCTCGTGAAACAGTGGCTCCAGCCGGCGCCCTTCATTTTCTCTGATCTCCAGCAATTGCTTTATTGCTGACTCGTAGCTTTCCAGTAAAGTACCGCTGATTGCGGCGGAGTCTGGTTCCGATGAGCCCAATACACCTGGCCAGTTCATCACTTCAAGCGCACTGATATGTGCGGGGTTATCCAGAATACGGTTGATTTGATTGGCTATCTGATTGATGTTTGCGACCAGGGGCAAGTTGACTTCAAGCGTCTCATTCTGCCCGGCTACCATTTTTACACGAAGTGCTGTATCTATTTTGCCCCGTTTAAGATGCTTTCTCTGACATTCCCGAAGAGCGGTTTCCAGTTCACGGTAGCCGTCAGGCAACTTGAAGTGAGATTCGAGATAACGATGGTTAACACTCCTGATTTCCCAGGTTAAACCTCCCCACTCGGCCTCGACATCCTTGCGCGCAAACGCGGTCATACTTTTAATCATGCTCTCCCCTCTTAATGATACTCCCCCCTCCGGTCATGCTTCCCTCCCCGGCTAATAATCAATTGGCATTATTGCTCATTTTTTTCTGCAATCAAGCGTGCTGCATGATAACATTTCCACCAGTCAGATTTCGACTGCCATAATTCGACTACCTTGTTTGGCACTGAAGCACTGACGCCAATTTCCATGCAAACCCGATAATTATTTTGTGGCAGGGTACAGCCAGCCTGCCATTTCACACTTTATACAGCATATCAACCAGGGATTATTCATGAGACCAAGTGGCCGTTCACCTGATCAAGCCAGAAACATTGTTATTACCCGCAACTACACCAAACATGCTGAAGGGTCAGTTCTGATCGAATTCGGCGATACCAAAGTCATCTGCACCGCTTCCGTGGAAAACTCGGTACCCCGCTTTTTGCGCGGTGAAAATAAAGGATGGGTAACCGCAGAGTATGGCATGTTGCCACGTTCTACCGGCTCACGGATGGGGCGCGAAGCCGCTCGTGGCAAACAGGGTGGCAGAACAGTAGAAATCCAGCGTTTGATAGGGCGCTCATTACGGGCAGCCGTCGATCTGGAAAAACTGGGTGAGCACACCATCACCATTGATTGCGATGTTATTCAGGCAGATGGCGGAACCCGAACTGCGTCTATTACCGGTGGCTGCGTAGCCTTGGCGGACGCCATTAACCACCTGGTCAGCTCGGGACGAATAAAGGAAAATGCAATAAAACAGATGGTGGGTGCCATTTCAGTAGGTATTTACGAAGGCAATACTATTCTGGATCTGGACTACCCGGAAGATTCCGCCGCTGAAACAGATATGAACGTGGTAATGACAGATAAAGGCGGCTTTATAGAACTCCAGGGTACCGCAGAAGGAGAAGCATTTGACCAGAACGAGTTCGACAGCATGCTGCTTCTGGCAAAAAAAGGGATCAGTGAAATCTTCGAACTCCAGAAAAAGGCACTGAAAGAGGGCAGCTAGTCACCAACGCCGGTACCAACATTTCACCCTCAAACACTAACGCGCTGAGGGTGAAACAATGACAGGCTAGGGGAGATCAATATCGTAATCAACGATAACGGGCGCATGATCTGAAAACCTCGTTTCATCTTCGATAAATGCGTTGTAAATCAATGGTTGCAGGCTACCCGTTGCAATCTGGTAGTCGGTTCTCCAACCGGACTGTTTTCGCCGCCCTTTCGCCGATTCGGGCCACCAGGTATACTGATTTTTACCCTTGCAGACTTCCCGGAAAGCATCGATATAGCCCAGGGAGTCAAATACCTCATCAAACCATGCCCGCTCATCGGGGTAAAAACCTGACACATCCATTTTGTGATAGCATTGACTCGCATCCATGACCAGGTGTGCAGTCTGAAAGTTGCCGGCAAAGATAAACTTCCTTCGTTTACGCAATGCTTTTTGCAAATGAGACATAAAGGCAGTCAAAAAGCTATCCTTGTCTTCCTGCCTGTTTACGTCTTCCAGTGCACAGGGCACCAACATGGACGCGACACTGACATGCTCAAAATCTGCCTGTAAAAAACGCCCCTCCCGATCAGCCGGTTCATAGGCAAAACCATACATAACAGCTTTGGGAAAATGCCTGGTATAAATCGCCACACCACCATCCTGAACGTTTTCCGCGTCCAGAAAATACACCTCATAGCCTTCAGGATGATATTTGTCATCATCAAAATCGTAAGCTTTACCCTTAATATCCTGAACACAGACTACATCCGCATTCTGTTTTACCATCCAGTCAAAAAAACCCTTTTCTGTGGCCTGCTTGAGACCATTCACACTTATTGATACTACGCGCATAGATGTTTCCTGTTCTTGTTTAGGTGTATGATACCTAATTAGATTATTCTGAAAAAGAACAGATTGGGGTTTATTCATTGATGCAAGACTATCAAAAAGAATTTATTCAATTCGCAATAGAAAAAAAAGTGCTCAGGTTTGGCGAGTTCACTCTGAAATCGGGCAGAACCAGCCCCTACTTTTTTAACGCCGGTTTGTTTAATACCGGCCTGGCACTGGCCAGACTGGGCAAGTTCTACGCTGCAGCGCTCAATGACAGCGGCATTTCGTACGATGTATTGTTTGGCCCGGCCTACAAGGGCATCCCCCTGGCGGCGGCCACGGCTGTTGCGTTGGCAACGGACTTCGAGACTGATACGCCCTATGCCTTCAACAGAAAGGAAGCAAAAGATCATGGAGAAGGCGGAACCATTGTCGGCGCCCCGATGAATGGAAAAATAATGATTGTTGACGATGTGATTACGGCGGGGACAGCCATTCGAGAGGTCATCGAAATAATCAGCGCTCAGGGTGCCACACCCGCCGGTGTTCTTATCGCACTCGACAGGCAGGAAAAAGGTCAAGGTGAGTTGTCTGCGATACAGGAAATCGAGAAACAGTACGGCATCCCGGTTGCCAGCATTGTCACCCTGAATGATTTGCTGGATTTTTTACGCACTGAAAACACCGAATCGGGAAAATACGCCGACCAGGTCGCTGCCTATCGTGAAAAATACGGCGTAACCTCCCCTTCTCAGGCGAAAACTGCGGTTAAAACTTGACAAATGGTAATGAACCGGCGACAACAATTTCCAGCAAAATCTTTCAACCTGGCCATTTTCTGTTATTCTGAACTGTAACGCCCTGATTCGTGCGGCATCTTTCACTTATACGTGTAATGAAATGAACACAGCCAGCAACATAATTACCGGTGATGTACCGGTGAGTTCATCTCGTTATCAAACAGAGTAAAAAAATTGAACCGTCGATGCAATTATTCCGCTTTCTACTACCAGCATTCCTTGCTGCAGTGTTCCTGATTCAGGCATCGGCGGTCAGTGCCGGGAGCCTTTATCGATACAAGGACGCCAATGGTGTGGTTGTTCTTGGCATCACTGTGCCGCCAGAATTGGTAAAAAATGGCTATGAAGTGCTAAATCAAAACGGCCGGGTCATAAAGGTTATCCCTCCGGCTTTAACGCCAGAACAGATCCGGCTGCGTGATGCTGCTGCACTTGAAGAATCCAAACGTCAAAAAGCCCGGGAGGCACAGCTCCGAAAAGACAGGGAACTATTGCGGCTTTACAGCCATCCCGATGACATCATTATGATTTGGCAAAGAAAGCTTGACGATATCAATTCAGTAATAACACTAAAAGAAGAAAGCATCCTCCTGCAAAACAACAAACTTGAAAGATATCAGACGCAGGCTGCAGACGCTGAAAGATCGGGAAAGAAGGTCAGTAACAAGCTCATCAATGACATGACAAGAACACAAGAGAAAATTGCCAAGCTGATCGAAGAAATCGCATCCCACAAGGCCGACCTGAAAGCCCAAAGTAACTACTTTCAGGCCAGGATGGATCGGTTAATCCAGTTAAAAAAAAGACAGCCTTCATTGCCAGTTCCAGAATAACGAAACCTCAAACTGGCGTTTGCCGTTGACGCGACGGTTCTGCCGGGAGATTATAACCGGTTGAAGCAGGTTTTTTTGGCTTGTCAAATCGGGCGTTAAACAGCCAACCTACTCACTACTCACTGCTCACTACTCGCCAAGGGAAAACTCCTGACCTTTTTTTACAAAACCGAGAAAACCGTCACTCTCCGGGTTCTGATCCGGGGACGGGAGATAATGGTATAACCATAACTTTGCTCGCGCTTTCCGATCAAGACAACACAACTCATTATAGTGAGCATGAACCCCTGAAGGCTGTGACGAGGTTTCACAGTCATGGAAAACCATATCAACCCCGGGTAGTATGGCTTCAAGTATTTCGGGGCAGTATTTGGTATCCGTGGTAACAAACGCGCTGGCTCCGTTGCTCAACTGTTCAAGAATGAGACCGTAACTGAAAAGGTCTGCTTCTTCGCAACTCATATGCGGCATTCTGACCGGAGTCAGGCGCACCCCTTCCCAATCAAACGGGACACCGCTTCGGAGGGGGGTGCAGGCAAAGTAATCCTGCAAGGTAAGCAACCTGCCTTCAACACACGCCAACCCGCCCTTGAGACTGTGATGCCAGAGCGGTTCAATGAGGCTTTCCTCGACAAACAGTTTCAAGGTATGCAAATCAGGATTAAAAAAGGTGGAAAAGGCTACCCACTCCAACCCGCCAATATGGTCAGCATGCAAGTGGGAAACGTAAATTGCGTCAAGTTCGGACAAAGGATCAACTCCCCCCGCAACAGCGTCAGCCAGAGAAAAGCGCGCGTCAGAGCCACAATCAAGCAGCATTTTTTTACCCGTGGGTGCAGTAATCAGCATATTCGACTGATAATACTCGTTCGTCGTAAAGGCTGACCCCACACCAATAAACTTGATTTTCATGTTAATTTATAACGAACCATCATAGTAGTTAATCGGGTCCCCATGAACAGGGCACGGAAATTGATCAAACTCAACACGTTATCGACTTTTTATCCCGATACCATGAAAACTTGTGCCCGAAATAAATACTTGTACCCGGGTAAAGAAGACAAATAAAGAAGAACAAGGCGTAAAGGAGAACAAGACGTATTTCAGGTAATAACCTGAATTTTATCCATAAGGTGAGAATAGTAGACGTTAGATAATTGGTCAATACACAAGGAGGCCAGCCGGCTCGCCAAATGCAGACCAAAACCGGAAACAGGCATAACCGTCACACAGAAAAGGCCGCCGGACCTGACCTTCAGCTATTGGCCCGGCAATTGATAACGCAGTCAACCCGCAATGGATAGAGCGACTAGCGCAAGGTAGGTGTCATGTGAAGCAAAAAGCCACTGCCCGCCAGGGTCAGTTTATAAGAGACCACATTGCCACCAGTGGAAATCCGTTCAAGAATACCTTTCTCAACCAGAAAATCGAGCATATCTGTACTCAACTCGTCAAACCTGGCTTTGGCAGCAATTTCAGCCTGAGTTGCCATACCTTTCAAGGCGAACATGGCCTGCATGACACGCACTTCAGCCGTTGAAATTTCAGGCAACGGCCCTTTGTACACAGGAAACTGAATTTCCGGATACTTCGCACATACGCTTTTATAAGACTCCTGGATTGCCTCAATATCAGCATTTTTATCGCCAGTGGGAACAAAAGAGTGGAATACACCTGAAACCTTCGTTCGATAATCAACCTTTGCCAGAAAAACAGGCAGATTCGAATCTTTGGCAACATGATAAAACCCGGTTTTCCACTTCTGCACTGCCCCTCTGGTGCCCTCCGGGGTAAACAGAAAAAAGACGGTTCCGGCGTTTTTATGTCGCTCCACAAAGCGTTTTATCAACTCAACCTGCCCCTGCCCCCTTGTCTGACGGTTTATGGGCATAGCACCAAGCCACAGAATAAACGATCCGAGTACCGGCACACGACACCAGCTTTCCTTGATTGAAAAATAGATTTTCACATCAAACAGGATCGCGGCGCCCAGGGCATAAACAATATCCCAGTTCGAGGTATGGGGGGCAGCTATGGTCACACCAAGCCCCTTGGGGGCCACGTTAATCACCTTCCAGCCTGCCAGTTTAAACCAGGTTTTGTAAATCACCTTGAGAACAAACTTGAACACAACACCATCAAAAACCGTTTTGTCTCTCATTTCAAGTCTTTTGGTCGTCATCTCGTCTTACCAGTAAAACACAACTATGCGTATAATAGTACATCGCATCATTTAAAGCTAAATTGATTAAAGACAATATATTCAAGACGGTATCCGTTCTTAAACATATTTCAGCTTGAACATATTTCAGTTCAGCGAGTGGATAAGTGGATAAACAGCGGCTGTCTCGTATTTTTCAGTTTTCACAATGCTGATCAGTCAGGTTAGCGTCCAACCAGCCTGACATATTTGCTTCCACCAGGGCGGCAAGGGCAGTGATGTGCTCACTTCTCGCATTCAGTGCAGAAATATACTCAAATCTTTCACCGCCAGACTCCAGGAAATACTCCCGGTTCTCTTCTGCAATCTCCTCCACTGTTTCCAGACAATCGGCAGAAAAACCCGGACACATTACCTGAACACTGCGAACCCCCTTTTCAGGCAAAGCCCTCATGGTTTCATCAATATAGGGGCGCAACCACTCTTCTCTTCCCAGGCGTGACTGAAAGGTAATCATATACTCATCTTCTTTCAGGCCCAGTCTCTCGACCAGCAAACTTGACGTTTTATAACACTGGTTCTGATACGGGTCCCCCCTCTGCACATACTTTACCGGTATTCCGTGGTAGGACAACACCAGTTTTTGTGCTCGACCAAACTCCGACCAGTGCTGCTCCACGCTTTTTGCCAGTGCTTCAATATAAAGAGGGTTGTCGTGGTAAGAGGTCACGAAACGTAATTCAGGTATCCAGCGCCTCCTGCAAAAGTCATTTGCTATAGCATCAAAGGTTGAAGCGGTTGTAGCTGCGGCATACTGTGGATACAAAGGAAGCACAACGAGCTTATCTACACCTTTATTCATCATCTCCTGAACCTTATGTTCAATCGATGGCTGGCCGTAGCGCATAGCCCAGTCAAGCTCAACCCGGTCACCCCACTTTTTTTTCAACGCCACACCCAAAGCCCTGGCCTGCTCAATGGTATTTTTTTTTAACGGTGCCCCCTGTTCAGTCCATACTTTTTTATAGGCGGCGGCTGACGCAGAGGGCCGAACCCGGAGAATTACCAGATTTAGGACAAACCACCAGATCAGGCGTGGCAGTTCTACCACCCTCGGATCCCAGAGAAATTGTTTAAGGTAAGGGATCAATGCTTTTTTGGCAGGAGCATCAGGCGATCCAAGGTTAGTGATTAAAACACCGACCTTGCCGGACTGGCTATGGCCTGACGGGGTAGCATTTTTATATTCCACGCTTTACTCTCTTTTTGTATGTTATGTACCTGGTATGTTGTGTACCTGACCTGCATTATTGGCGTGGTAAACTACCGCAACCTGCTGCCAAACGCCAGTTTTTCGTTTTTTTCACATTGATAGCAATTTACGCAGCTCGTCGTTTCTATGGAAAACTGTTTATTATCGAAAGCTGCTTCCGCGGAAAGGTGTCTACATGATAAATACAAGAATTGATCTCAATTTGTTTCAGGTATTTATTACCATATATAACGAAGGCAACTTGACCCGGGCCAGTGAGGCCCTGCACCTGACCCAACCGGCAGTCAGCCACTCTCTGGCCAGGTTAAGGGCAGCATTTGACGATCCGCTGTTCGTTCGCCGGGGCACAAGAATGGAACCTACCTCACTGGCCCGAAATATTATTGACGATGTTCGTTACTCAATCGCCACTCTGCAAAGCACGCTTCAACCGCAATCCGTTTACGATTATGCCAATTCGACACGAACTTTTCAGCTCTGCCTGAGAGACAATACCGAAGCCGCCTGCCTGCCGGAGCTGATGGCTTTTTTGGAAAAAAATGCGCCTGGAGTCAGAATAGTCAGCCAGAGAGTTGAAAGAAAACGGATAGAAAGCTTGCTGACATCTGGAAAGCTTGATTTTGCCATGGATGTATTCATCCCGTTCAGCGACACGATCAGGCATCAAAAGTTTAAACAGGACAGATTTGTGGTTGTTGCCAGAAAGGGGCATCCGCTTCTGGACGATGGCCTTGGTACTGATACCTATCTGGCTTCAAAACATATTCTGGTATCCACAAGAGCCGAAGGAACCGGGTTCGAAGATTTCGAGTTTTCCAGAATGGGGCTGACCAGGCAGATAGCATTACGATGCCAACACTATTTTGTGGCATGTCAGGCAGTGCAGAACACCGACTACCTGCTGACCATGCCGGAAAGCTATGCCCTGCTTCTTAACCGGCGGCTATCCAATGAAATTCACCGTTTGCCCATCGGTATTGCACCAATAGACATCTATTTGTACTGGCATAATGAAATTGAAAAGGACGCGGCAAACTGCTGGCTGAGAGAGATATTGCTTGACAGCTAACCTTACATTGTTCGCCGTTAACGAATCTGCTCAGGCCTTTGTGGGCAGCCACTCTTCGAGTGATGGTTCAAGTGATGGCCGACCATTTCAAATCCGGAGTTACATTCGATTCACACTCCTGGCCGATTTTCGTTTTTCCTGCTCTTTTGCACCTTTCTTTTTTAGCGCTTCGGCAAGTATGGAAGATATACCCGGGAAGGCATTACCCAATCTGGCAAGTGCGCCCCTTCGCCAGGGAATGCATACCTCAAGAGGTTTTTTACCCAATATCGTTGAAAACACAACTGACTCGATGTCTTCAACAGTTAATACCTGCGGGCCGGAAAAGGTCAATGCTGCTTCTTCGTAGTCCTCTTGCAGGCTTAACATGGGTGTTTCGATTGCGTCAGGGCAAATAACCGACACCGAGACACCCCGAGGTCGCAACTCCTCTGCAAGCGCCAACGAAAATGCCCTCACTGCGTACTTTGACGCACTGTACAAGGCGATTCCGGGAATAGGAGCAAGAGATGCCATGGACGCAATAGTGATGATATGGCCATAGCCCTGTCGAACCATCAGTTTTGACACCACCTGACTGCCGTACATGGCACCCTTGACATTGATATCCATGTGCAGGTCAATTTGCTCAGGTTCGGTTTCGTGAATAAAACCGGGTTTCAAATAGCCGGCTATGTTAAACAGGCGATCAATTTTTCCCCATTTTGCCAGCACATCGTCGCAGACCGCCTCCCAGTCCGCCCGGCTCGTTACATCGAGTCGTCGCACCAGCAAGCGCGGTTTGACCCATTTTTCGCTCTCTGCAACAGCCTGCAACTCGTCAATGTCAATGTCGGTTGCAACTACCCGGTAGTTCTTCTCAACGAACACCCTCATCAGATGCTTGCCCACGCCACTCGCACAACCGGTCAACCACACTACCTCACTCATTTTTTCTGCCTTGCTGAAGGTGAGTTCATCATTATGTCCGGTTGCAGTGTATGCGAATGGGAAGGCATGTCAACCGCACTGACCATGCCCGTGCCATCAGTCAGCAACCGGGCACCTGTAACACCTGACCAACACGAATGGTATACCTGGGCGGCCTGATATTATTAATCGCTGCCAGTTCCCTCGTGGAGACACACTGGAACCTGTCGGCAATCCGGTTTGCGGTATCCCCTCTCTTGACCACATAGTAGAACATATTCGAACCATCGGGATAGTTTAGCTTGTGCATTTCCGAAGCCATTGCCAGAAAGGCCTCGTCGGTGGTGGCGCAATTTGCGTGATAGGCTTTTTTCACTACTTCAGGAACGACCAGGGTTACACCTTTTTCCAGTACGTCTCCGGGTTTGATTTTGGGGTTGAGGTTCCGCAAGGTACGAAACCATCCCTTGTGACCGACGGATTGCTGCCCAAGACAGAGTGTCAACTCACTGAGAGAAGAGTCTCTTTGCAGTTTCAAGCTGGCGAGGCGATTATCCACCTCGGGAAATTCCAGCCGAAAGTCTTCCGGGTGCGTAAACAGCCAGGCTGCGGCGAGAACTTTGGGTACATACTCTCGGGTTTCCCTTGGCAGAGCATAAAAAATGTGACGATCCCAAATCGCTTTGCCTTTGTTCCGCTGCTGCAAGCCAAGCACGCGATTCTCACCACCATTGTAAGCGGCGAGCGTCTTTTCTATATTATTGTGAAACAACTTCAGGTGATCAGTAAGGTACCGGGCGTTGGCATGAGTGGCCAAAACCGGATCCAAGCGCTGATCAAATCCGTCAACCACCCGTAAACCGTATTTTTTGCCCGTAAAACGCATAAACTGTAGCAGGCCCGCAGCACCGGCTCTGGAATAGGCATGCGCCTTTCCGGCAGACTCTGTCGCAATCATTGCAAACAGAAGCGACTCGGGAAATCCGGATTTTTGGTAAATCGGAGCAATCAGCGGCTTGAGGTATTGATAGTATTCATAGGCCTCTAACAACTGCGGCCTTCCCCAGGTCAGCCAGTCGTCCAGCGCGGCCTTGATCGGATCGTTTAACCGAATCGCGGACATAAAATCCGGGCCGTTCAACATTTTCCCTGTTTGTCTAACCGTTTTCACGTCAGGTCTGACAGGTGGTGGTTCAGTGTACTTTCCATCAACTGCGCCACAGGCTGTGCAAAAAACAGCCAACAGTGACAACACCAAAATGCGACAAACAGATCCGCTGGATTTCATTATTCTCTTTCTCTCAAGGTGGCTTTTTTCGGGGAGGCAAATACGAGCGAACACTCTTCAGACTCTATCCAATCATCACTATTATGTTGCACTTGTTTACCTGTTTAAACAATTATCTCGTTGCAAATCTTTACAATTTACTTGAAATTGTAAAGCCGCTTATTCTATTCTGCATTCAGGGTTTAAAATTAGAAAATGGAGGATCGAAAATTGAGTAAAATGTCACTAAGTGGTAACGCAGCATTGGAAAGCACTTCCGGTTTGAAGGTAAACTGCGAGGCAAGGGGCAAAAAAATTGTTTTTGATGAACCGAAGGAGTTGGGCGGCACAGATACCGGCATGAATCCCATTGAAGGGTTACTGACCTCTCTGGGTGCTTGCAAATGCATCGTGGCCAAAGTGGCTGCGGATAAAATGGGCATCAAACTGGACAGCATTGAAGTGGAGTGCAAGGGCACCCTGGACACCGGAGGCTTTACCGGGACTAACCCTGACGCCAAAGTCGGGTTGTCTGATATTCAAAGTGTTTTTTCGATTAAATCTCCAGCTTCGGATGAGGAAATCAAAAATCTGGTTGATTTTGTCAATTCTCACTGCCCAGTGCATGACACTATTGATAGCCCGCCACCATTGACCCATACCATCAAACGCGTATAGACAAGCAGACAAACTCCGCTGATCGGAGCACTCTGCATAGCGCTATTGGTACTCGCAATGGCGCTATGCTTCAGCCAATCTACTCAACCCCGTACCCCCGTAACAGAAAACCGGCCGGTTTTATCAAGGGTTTTACCAGTGAACGGTAACTAATCCGTTCTGGATGCTCGCTTGCGTTGCGCCCCTGTTTTCGATTTCTCCCTGGATTTGTACTTACGTGGCGACCTTTTGTAATCACCCTGATCAACGCGAGACATTTTCATCGGCATACCCAGAATCCGTGTTTTCTGTAAATGCCTTAACACTTCCTGGGGCATACCGGTCGGCAAACTTACCGTTGTGTAGTCGTCCATGATATCAATAGCACCGATAAAACGGGCCTCTATATCCGCTTCGTTGGCAATGGCACCAACAATGTGTTTTGGTTCCACGCCATGATCATGCCCGACTTCGATACGATAGAGTTCCGTTTCAATATCTCCCCCTTCTCTTTTGGGTCTTTTACCCGGTCGTCTCCCTCTGCCATCGTCATCCCGGCCTGATCGCCCGGATCTGGGCGGCCGTTCCTTGAATTGCCGCTCTTTCAGAAGCAGCGGCTCCTCACCCTGGACGATTTTTGCGAGAGCGGCTGCTATTTCTATTGCCGGAATATTGTGTTCAACCTGGTATTGCTCTATCAATTCCTGGAACAGGGACAGATCGGAATCGGAGTCCGACGACAGCATGCTCGTAATGCGTTCCTTAAAGCGAACAATTCGAGCATCATTGACATCCTGGGTGGTGGGCAAAACCAGCTCCTGAATACTCTGCCTGGTCGCTTTCTCTATTGCCCGAAGCATTCGTCTTTCCCGGGGTGAGGCAAACAGTATTGCCTGCCCCTGCCTGCCCGCTCTACCGGTACGACCGATCCGGTGAACGTAGGATTCCGTATCATGTGGAATATCAAAGTTGACGACATGGCTGATTCGTTCAACATCCAGCCCTCTGGCGGCGACATCTGTCGCAACCAGGATATCTATTTTCCCTGATTTTAACGAAGTGACAGTACGCGCCCGAGACGCCTGCACCATATCTCCGTTCAGCGCTTCTGCCGCATAGCCCCTGGCCTGCAGTTTCCCGGCCAGCTCCTCCGTGGAATTTTTGGTTCGAACAAAAATAATCATTCCATCAAAGGGTTCTGTTTCAAGAATGCGGGTAAGCGCATCAACCTTATGCATACCGCTGACCATCCAGACCCGCTGTGTAATGGTTGAGGCAGTCTGGGTTTTTACCTTGATGGTGACTTCTTTCGGATCATTCAGATAACTGGTTGCAATTCTCTTGATTTCTCTGGGCATGGTCGCAGAGAAAAGCGCAATTTGCCGTTGTTCGGGTGTTTGATCAAGGATCCATTCAACATCATCAATGAAACCCATCCGCAGCATTTCATCAGCCTCATCCAGAACAAGGGTGGATAACGCAGACAAATCAAGCGTCCCCTTGCGCATATGATCCATAACACGCCCCGGCGTGCCGACAACCACATGCACGCCTCGCCTGAGCGCATTAATCTGAACCGAATAGCTCTGACCACCGTAGATTGGCAATACGTGAAAACCTTTCAGATGGCTGGCGTATTTCTGAAATGCCTCAGCTACCTGAATTGTCAGCTCACGGGTGGGTGTCAGGATAAACGCCTGCGGCTTGCTCTTTTGCAAATCAATATTGGCGACAATCGGCAACGCAAAAGCGGCAGTTTTGCCTGTTCCCGTTTGCGCCTGGCCAAGCAAGTCGTGCCCCTCCAGCAAATATGGTATGGTTTCGGCCTGAATCGGAGAGGGAGTTTCATAACCCACTCCTTTCAATGCCTTAAGCACGTTATCGGGTAAACCAAGGGAATCGAAGGTAGAGGTAGAGAAGGTAGAATCGGGCTGATCAGACATGGCGCATCCTTAAAACAGGGGAAAAACAATGAAGTGAGGAACAATCAACCAGTATCCCATTTTGCCCCTGTAAAAGATAGCTTCAATTGGAATGTTTTTATACCGGGCAGGTGCACTGCATGTGGAACGAGGGCGATGCGAAAGCCGGGCATGACCGGCACCAGACAAACTGTCAGCCTTTTCGTATCACATACACAAAAAACCCGTCCCGCTCGAACTGTTCAACGAGTTCATGGCCGAGAAACTGACAGAACTTTGGAATATCCCGCCGGGTAGACGGATCTGTCGCCGTTACTTCAATCAGGTAACCGGCACTCACCTCCCGGATTTTGTCGTGTAACAGCATCACCGGCTCCGGGCAGAACAATCCCGTCGTATCCAATACCACCTGCATGTCCCTGCCATCGTCAGCCGGCATCACGCCTCCCGAAAAAGTCATACAATCCTGACATCGCCAATGTAACTCCTGTGCCGATAAACGCGATTCCTGTGCTAGAATAGGCAGTCATTATAAAACATTATTTTTTACTCGAAAGGGGAAATTATGATCAGGGTAATTATTGAACGGCATGTCGCCCCAAGCCTGGAAGACTACTATGATAACTTTGAGCGCAACATCTTAAAAAACGCTGTCAGCGTTCCCGGTTGCATTTCAGGAAATTCTTTTCGAAATGCAAATGATCCGAACCACAAATTCATCCTGTCAAAATGGAGAAGCATTCAGGACTGGCAACGCTGGGAAGCTTCCGAACAAAGAAGAGACATGATCGTTCCATTGAGGGCACTCATGGATAAAGATGAAATCATTACCATATTGGAACCTTTTTAGTCTGCCACCGATAGACTGCTCTGCTGCAGCACATGGCTGCAGCACAAATAACCCCTCCCCTCCTGATCGGATTTATCATATTAAATCAATACGTTAACAGACACTTCCAATTTCCACACAGATTATATTGATATACGTCATTGAAATAAGCCATGGTTTTGTAGATACTTGCGCCCGCAGAATCTTTCAACTAATAAATCGGTAATTACTATGAGCACAGGAAACGACAGTGAAACCTATAACTACAAGGTCGTGAGGCAGTTTGCCATTATGACTGTAGTGTGGGGAATTGTTGGCATGGCAATTGGGGTGTTCATTGCAGCACAGCTTGTGTGGCCCCAATTAAACTTTGACCTCCCCTGGACCAGTTTCGGGCGACTTCGCCCCTTGCATACCAACGCCGTTATCTTCGCTTTCGGCGGAAGTGCGTTATTTGCCACCTCTTATTACGTCGTACAGCGAACCACCCAGGCGCGCCTGTTCTCGGATTCTCTGGCCGCATTCACTTTCTGGGGCTGGAACGCCATTATCGTGGCAGCAGCCATTACCTTGCCTCTGGGCTATACCAGCAGCAAGGAATATGCAGAGCTGGAGTGGCCAATTGACATCGCCATCGCCGTGGTCTGGGTCACTTACGCCATCGTCTTTTTTGGAACCATCATGAAGCGTAAAATGAAGCATATTTACGTGGCCAACTGGTTCTATGGTGCCTTTATCATTACTATCGCCGTACTTCATATCGGCAACAACCTTGCCATTCCCGTTGCCCCGCTTAAATCCTATTCTATCTATCCGGGAACCATAGACGCCATGGTACAGTGGTGGTACGGTCACAATGCCGTCGGCTTTTTCCTTACTGCCGGCTTCCTGGGTATGATGTATTACTTCGTCCCCAAGCAGGCAGGGCGTCCGGTCTATTCTTACAGACTGTCTATCGTCCACTTCTGGGCATTGATTTCAATCTACGTCTGGGCCGGTGGACACCACCTGCACTACAGTGCCCTGCCCGATTGGGCGCAAAGTGCAGCAATGGTTATGTCATTGATTCTGCTGGCACCGTCCTGGGGCGGAATGATCAACGGCATGATGACACTTTCAGGTGCCTGGCATAAACTGCGCACCGACCCGATTCTGCGTTTTCTGGTTGTTTCGCTGTCGTTTTACGGCATGTCTACCTTTGAAGGCCCGATGATGTCGATCAAGACCGTAAACGCGCTTTCACATAACACGGACTGGACTGTCGGGCATGTTCACTCCGGCGCATTGGGTTGGGTTGCCATGATATCCATTGGCGCTATTTATCACCTGATCCCTCATTTGTTCGGTTTATCAAAAATGTACAGCACCAGGTTGATCAACGTCCATTTCTGGCTGGCGACCATTGGTACTGTGCTGTATATCGCTTCCATGTGGGTGAACGGCATCATGCAGGGCCTGATGTGGCGTGCAGTAAACCAGGACGGAACATTGACGTACAGCTTTATCGAGTCTGTTGAAGCGAGCCATCCCGGTTACTTTGTTCGTGCATTGGGTGGGGCAGTGTTCCTGACCGGTATGTTGATCATGGCATTCAACGTATGGAAAACAGTGAAACAGCAGGACGCGACTGCTATTGACAACCTGCCACAAACTGCTTAAGGGGGCGCTGACAATGAATCATGAACTAATTGAAAAGAATATGGGTTTGATGATCGTACTCATCGTAGTAGCGATCAGTTTTGGCGGCCTTGCCGAAATCGTGCCCCTGTTTTTTTCAAAACAGGTCAACGAACCTGTAGCCGGCCTCAAGCCTAACAATGCATTGCAATTGGAAGGCAGGGATATTTATATCCGCGAAGGGTGCCATGTCTGTCACACCCAGATGGTTCGCCCTTTCCGGGCGGAGACCGAGCGCTACGGCCATTACTCCGTTGCTGGCGAAAGTGTTTACGAACACCCTTTCCTGTGGGGATCAAAGCGCACCGGGCCTGATCTGGCGAGAGTCGGTGGACGTTACAGTGATGCCTGGCACAAAGCTCACCTGTACAACCCGCGTGCTGTGGTACCCGAGTCCATCATGCCGTCTTACCCCTGGTTGTTCGAGAACACAATCGACCATATGTTGACCGGGAAGAAGATGGCCGCTCTCAAGGCGGTAGGAGTCCCTTACACAGAGGATGACATCAAAACCGCAGGGGCCATGGTGGAAGGCAAAACAGAAATTGATGCTCTGGTGGCGTACCTGCAAAACCTTGGCACAGTTTTGCCAACCAAACGATAACGAACAGACGACAAACAGATTCTATGGACATTAATACAGTTCGCGGTCTTTCGACTTTCCTGGTGATGGGAGCCTTCCTGGCAATTTGCTGGTGGGCTTACGGCGCTCGAAGGAAAAAGCGCTTTGACGAGGCGTCTCAACTTCCTTTCGAAGATGAAGAGATCGCGAAACGCACCCTTAAAAAGACGGAGAATAAAAACCATGAGTGACATGAGCACTTTTTGGAGCTTGTGGATTAGCGTTATAGTGCTTGGCAGTATTTTTGGCTGCGCCTGGCTACTTTTCGCAACCCGCAAAAGCCAGACTACCAATACAGAAACCGAAAACACCATGGGTCACGAGTTCGATGGCATCGAGGAATACGACAACCCGCTGCCCAGGTGGTGGTTGTACATGTTTACAGCCACAATTATTTTCGGCCTGATCTATTCCGTTCTTTACCCTACACTGGGCAACATGAAGGGCTTGCTGGGCTGGACATCTGCCAATCAGTGGGAAAAGGAAGTACAGAGCTCGGATGAAAAATACAGCCCGATTTTTGCTGCATTTTCAGACAAGTCGGTCGAAGAAATCTCGAAAGACCCTGCTGCACTTGAAATTGGTCAAAGGCTTTTTGCCAATAACTGTGCTATCTGTCACGGTTCTACCGGGAAAGGCGGTCATGGATTCCCCAATCTGACAGATAATGACTGGTTGTACGGCGGAACTCCTGATGCAATCAAGCACACCGTGACCAACGGGCGCATGGGCGTAATGCCTGCAAAGGGCCTGATGCCGGATATGACCAATACACAGCTAAACGATATTGTTAACTATGTACTGTCTCTTTCAAACCGATCGGACGATGCGGCATCTGCAAGCCGGGGCGGCCAGCTGTTTGCCCAGGCCTGCGCAGCATGTCATGGTGCCGATGGCAAGGGAATGCATGCTGTGGGCGCACCCAACCTCACCGACAATATCTGGTTGTATGGCCCGACCAAACAGCAGATCAAGTATACAATCGAAAGAGGTCGATCAGGTGTGATGCCAGCTCAGAAAGACTTTTTGGGTGAAGACAAGGTACATATTCTTTCAGGTTATGTTTACAGTCTGAGCAAGAAGTAATCTGTAGCTTCGGGTCTGCCAAAGCAAAAAGCGGAAGCAACGACTTCCGCTTTTTGCTTTTTCTTGCACCACATCAAAACAGCACAGCCTGTACACCCACTATAATTGTGGCCTGTATTTTAACCTGAACAAATAGCCACTTACCTTGCCAGTAAACGAATTTTTTACACAGTTTGCAGCCATCGTTACCCATGGCTTTTATATAAATACCGAGTCTGAACAATAATAAACAAAACTGGCCCGCCCCCCCGGCACAGGGCACTACCGGATTTTTTGGTTTAAGCAAGATGTTAGAAAATGGTGAAAAGGAAATGACAGAAAAAATTCCCGCTCAAGACCTGACGGATAAAGTCGCCAAATCGAAAAATAAAGAAAAATCAAAGGAAGTGGAACTCTATGCCAGCCGGAAAAAAATCTATGTAAAAGAGATTCTGGGCTTCTTTCAAAAAATACGATCTGTCTCTCTCTGGTTGCTCATGGGATTGTATTTTTCACTCTGCTGGGTTTCCATCAACGGGGCACCCATTATCCATTTTGATTTGCCTGCAAGAAAATTTCATCTGTTCGGCGTGACATTCTGGCCCCAGGATTTTGTCCTTCTTTCCTGGTCATTGATTATATGTGCTTTCGGTCTTTTCTTTATCACCACTCTGTTTGGTCGTGTCTGGTGCGGGTATACCTGCCCCCAAACGGCCTGGACATTTATTTTCATGTGGCTGGAAGAACGAATAGAAGGCAGCAGAAACCAGCGCATAAAACTGGATAAAAAAAAGGCTGACGGAGAAAAAATCAGGAAAAAGATTCTCAAACATCTGTCATGGATGGCCGTCGCTTTCGCTACAGGCCTCACTTTCGTCGGTTATTTTTATCCCATTCGTGAATTGATTGTTGATATTTTCACCTTTCATGTCGCCAATGGCTGGGCGATATTCTGGATAGTGTTCTTTACCCTGGCGACTTACATCAATGCGGGCTGGATGAGAGAACAGGTTTGCCTGTATGTGTGCCCCTATGCGAGATTCCAGTCCGCCATGTTTGACCAGGACACCATGATTGTTTCGTACAACCCTCACAGAGGCGAAACCAGGGGAAGACGAAAGAAAAACGTCGACCCCAAAGAAGCCGGACTGGGCGATTGTGTAGACTGCAGCATGTGTGTGCAGGTCTGCCCCACCGGTATTGATATCCGAAACGGGTTACAGTACGAGTGTATTGGCTGTGCACTCTGCATCGATGCATGCGATCAGATCATGGAAAAAATGAATTATCCCAAGGGCCTGATCAGCTACACTACCGAAAATGCACTGGAAGGCAAAAAATCACGTCTCCTTCGCCCCAAGTCCATCGGGTACTTTCTCGCCATATCCGTCATGGTAGCTGCCGTCACCTACTCCATAGCAACCCGCATTCCCCTGGAGCTTGATGTTATCCGGGATCGTGGCTCGCTTTATCAATACACGGTGTCCGGGCTTATTGAAAACACTTACACCCTTAAAATTATGAATATGGCTGACTTTGAACGAACATTTACGGTCGAAGTATCCGGTCTTGAGGGTATAGCGATATCGACCCGGCGAGAAGTCGTGATTGACAGCGGGGAAGTTGCCTCTTTACCTGCAAGCGTCGAAGTTGACCCCGAGGTGTTAACCGAGACCAATTCCGAAATCACATTCACTGTTATTGCCAGGGACAACCGGGAAGTGGTCGCCGAGTCAGAAAGCCGCTTCCTTGGGCCCCCTTCCATGCGGTAGAATTGATGTGTCTATCAATCTGGCAGTACATTACAACTTATGAATCAAACAAATGAAGTCAAGCCATGGTACAAGCAGTTTTGGCCGTGGTTTGTATTATCCATACCCCTGGCCTCGATTCTTTTGAGCAGCCTTATGATTACGCTCGCCATCACAAGGCCGCATTCCATGGTCAGTGATGATTACTATAAAGACGGCTTGTCTATCAATTGGGATTTATCCAAAGATGACCTTGCTGCCCGGCTTATGTTGGAGGCGGAATTCAGTTACGATCAGGTATTACAGACCTATCATCTGACCTTGACCAGTCAAAACGGAGCAAAATTGAATTACGGTTATTTACTGGTCAGCCTGGAGCATCCGACATTACCCAATCAGGATAATATTATCCAACTGATCCTGAAAGGTGATAATGTTTACAGCGCACAGCACACCGAAGCACTGCAAGGTAAAAGGTACATCACTGTCATGCCACCCGGTACCGAATGGCGACTCACCGGATCGGCTGAATTTCCTCTAACATCGACACACCTTTCCGCTCGACAACTGAAAACAGATCAGAACTGATGTCAGGCTCGGATACAGGCTGCTTCCACTGCAATCTTCCCATACCGCCCGGCACTTCTGTTTCTATGAATTACCAGGGCAAGGAACGCTATTTTTGCTGTGAGGGATGTAAGGCCGTCACCTGTTCAATCGTGAATAACGGACTGGATGAGTATTATCAACACCGCGAGGCCACTTCTCAGAAAGCCGAAGAGCTTGACGACCAGGTGATCCGACAGCTCGAAATCTATGACAGACCGGACATTCAGGCTGAATTGATCGACTCGCTGCCCGACCAATCAACCGCAAATAATAATTCAAATTCAAAAACAGACGCTACAGAACCTGCCAACAGCCTGTCTGCCAGTTTCTATATCGACGGTATCACCTGTGCCGCCTGTATCTGGCTTATCGAGAAGTATATACAAAGGCTGAAAGGTGTTGAATCAATTAACGTCAATCATACTACACAAGTCGCGTTGATAAGGTGGAACAGCCAGGACGTAAAACTCAGCGATATTTTAAAATCAATACATCGCATTGGTTATCATGCACGTCCTTTCAAGCCTGACGAGGTAACCCTGCTTCATAAAAAGCAACAAAGACAGGCCGTTCTTCGATTAGGCGTTGCCGGCATCGGCATGATGCAAAACATGATGCTCGCCATACCGTTATACCTGGGGGGCGAACAGTTTTATGAAGAATTTCTGGATTTTTTCAGATGGATCAGCCTGATCGTCGCGACCCCCGTTGTCCTCTACTCTGCTCGACCTTTTTTTGATGCTGCCCTGCGGGATTTGAGGGCACGCCATTTGACTATGGATGTACCGGTTTCCCTCGCTATCTTTTCTGCTTATCTGGCCAGTTGCTGGATCACCATTCACGGCGGTGAACACGTCTATTTCGACTCGGTATGCATGTTTACCTTTTTTCTTTCAACAGGGCGCTTCCTTGAAATGAGAACCCGCTTTAAAGCCAGTGCGGGCATGCACAAGCTGGCGACTCTCCTGCCACAGACCGCAACAAAGATTGACTCACAGGGAAACCTGCAGGTTGTTCCGGCAAAGGAGTTGACGACCGGTGATACCGTACTGGTCAGAGCAGGCGAAACTTTGCCTTGCGACGGGGTCATTAGTGACGGCATATCAACAGTGAATGAATCGGCCGTCACCGGTGAATACCTTCCGCAAAACAAATCGAAGGGTGACCCGGTGATTGGCGGAACGACCAATATTGAATCTGCTATCACTGTTGTTGCCGGTAAAACCGGCCAGGATGCCCGGCTCTCATCGATTGTCAAACTTTTTGAACAAGCCATTACAGAAAAACCCCGCATGGCTGAGGTAGCCGACAGCGTGGCCAGTTACTTTGTAGCCGGCGTGTTGCTCATATCAAGCTGTGTATTTCTCTACTGGGGCTTTATCGCACCCAACGTAAAAACCGGGCAAGCATTTGAAATCACCTTGTCCGTTCTGGTTATCACTTGCCCCTGCGCACTGTCACTGGCAACGCCAACCACTTTTACCGCAGCGATGGACGGGTTACGCTCAGCCGGATTACTGGTCATTAAAGGGCATGTCATAGAAACCCTTGGCCGAATCAATCATATCGTGTTTGACAAAACGGGTACCCTGACCAATGGCAAGCTGACTCTGTCAAAAGCGATATACTTTGCAGACACCGGGCAACAGGATCTGTTATTCAAAATCGCCTGTGCCATGGAACAACAGTCCACGCACCCGATATCCAGAGCATTTGTTGAACCGGGAGACAGTGCAGATCAACGGCCCATCCAGTTGGAACAACTGAAACAGACAACAGGAAAAGGAGTCGAGGCAAGCTACCAGGGGACCCGTTACCGTATCGGCAGCGAGTCATTTATTGCAGAATGGATCAACCCGCCCTCCACCCGGCCGGTAACATCTCTGATACCTGACAATCAACACGAAGGCCCTGTCGTCTGCTTTGCCAGCGACAAAACACTATTGGCTGTGTACTACCTGAGCGATACCATCAGAGAGGAAGCCAAAGAGACGATATCACAACTCGACAAGGCTCATATCGGGACTGAAATACTAAGCGGAGATCACGAACAGGCAGTACAGGCAGCCGCCATACAATTACATATCAACAACTACAGAGCCGAAGCTGCGCCCGAGACCAAGTTAAGCCATCTGCAACGTCTGAAAGATGAAGATAAAATTGTCGCTATGGTTGGTGATGGCATCAACGATATTCCCGTAATGGCAGGAGCGCACCTTTCCATTGCGATGGGGCAATCCTCGGATATAACAAAGGTGCATGCAGACAGCTTGCTGTTAAAAAACGACCTGTCCTGCCTCCCGGTCATTCTCGCCATGGGCAAAAGGGCAAACGGGATATTGAAACAAAATATTGCCTGGGCAATTGTCTATAATATAATCGCTTTACCACTTGCAATAGCAGGAATGGTGCCGCCTTACCTTGCTGCAATAGGAATGTCCCTCAGTTCGCTAATAGTCGTTGTCAACGCATTGAGGGCAAAAAAGCTGCTGGAATTGAGGAATTAACGATGGAAATACTCTATGCACTGATTCCACTTTCAATCATACTGCTGACTGTTGCCATTTATGTCATGGGATGGGCAGTCAAGTCCGGCCAGTATGACGATCTGGAGGGGCCGGCTCACAGAATCCTGTATGATGATGACAAACATATGATCCCAACGAACAGGCCAACATCGGAAGACTCCGCCGCAAACGACAAAGAAACCGGATAACGCAATACGCAGGTAATGTATTTTGAGTAGTTCACCTTATATTTCCGCTTTTTTAATCGGCTTTTTAGGTTCCCTGCACTGCTTCGGAATGTGTGGAGGAATCTCTACGGCGCTTTCGCTCAGCACCAGGACCGGTGAAGGTTTTCACCTCCGTTTGGTCTCAACCACATTGCTATATAATACGGGCAGGATTCTTTCCTACGCCATGATTGGTTGTCTGGCCGGTGCCCTGGGTGCCATTCTCACCTCGATCTGGATGGATTTTTTATTTGTACTCAGAACACTGGCTGCCATTATGCTGATTCTCGCGGGCATATACCTGACCGGGCTATGGAACGGACTCGCCTCTATCGAGCGTGCCGGAGCGGCTATCTGGCGCAAAATATCGCCACTCGGCACCAGATTGAAACGTCGTCAATCCCCCCTGAATACACTTTTTCTCGGCATGATCTGGGGGTGGCTGCCATGCGGCCTGGTCTATAGCGCCCTCACCTACTCGGCGACCCAGGCCAACGTGTTTCAATCCGGCCTGATCATGCTGTTTTTTGGTCTGGGCACGCTCCCGTCCATGGTCACAACCGGACTACTGGCCAATTCCCTTCAAAGCCTGAAAAACAAGCGATACGTTTATTTACTGTCCGGCGCAATACTCATAATCTTCGGGATTATGAGTCTGCCGGTCAAATGGCATCAGCTTATTGCGTAAAAGTAACTAAAATCTCCCCGGTAGTGCCTCTACCGTTACTGACCTGTACCAGACTGCAGCTGTACAGACTGTAAGGTGAGACAAACAGTAAAACTTAACAGGCAACACGTATTCGAGTATCATACTTTGCTCCAGGGGAATGCCTGTTAACCCCGGGGCCGTAACATAACGATCAGGCAAACATTCATACAATTTATTTTCAGGGGTTAACAATGCAATTAAATCAAAATAACAAGTATCTTCAGCGTCTTGTCGATATGCGGGTATTTTTATCGTTTTCATTCATTTTTGTATTGCTGACGGGTTGCCAGACCACCCCATCCAATACATTAAAATCCTTTACCGTCAACAAAGACGGAACAAAGATGGAAATACAGGAAAAAACAGAACCGGCCATCAAGTTCTTTTCCGTAAGAAAAACGATGAGTGCGGACGAACTCAAGAAGCAGGCACGCGGCATATTGGAGAAAGTAGGTACGGCTGTGGCAAAAAACCCGAAACTTGATAAAAACGGCCCTGCAACACTGATCTACCAGGATTTGATATCCATGCCTGACGAAGCCATCACGGCAGATATCGGGTTTCCGGTGAGAGGCTACGCCAAGATTACCGGCCAATACTCACTGGTCAACAAACCCGAGTTCAAATACCTGAGCCTGGTACATTCCAGCAATAAGGAAGACCCGAAAGGAAACTGGCTTTTTCTGTACGATGTAGCAGAACAGAAAGGGTATCAGTTATCCGGCGAGGCCAGAACCGTAGCAACCTTTAGTGTCGCTGCCGGTGGTAAAAAAATCGAACTGCAACTTGGCGTAAAATAGACCTGACTGCCCGGGCCTCCCCGGGCAGTCTGCACAGACTGCTCACGGAGGCCTGAAAAAGGTTTAGTCCGCCAGCCACTCTATTATCGCTTCTTTCCAGCAAAGCGAGTCGCTATCTTCGGAATCAACCAGTAACAGCCCCGCAGACCAGGCCTGTTTGCCCGCTTCAGGCATGGGTCGGGACCATTTGGTCTCAACCATTAACTCAAATCGCTGTGAGTCAATTTCAGCAACAGTCTGCAACAGTGCGCCTGTTGGCAGCTCAACAGGAGACATAACCCGTATGCCGTTTGCACTCAAATCGAGTGCTTCGCATTCAACAACCTTATCCGACAAATCGTTTTCCGGCTCATTCGATGCAAGTAAAATACAGACCCGCACCAATGCAGTCAGGCGAGTTTCAAGACGCTTGTCATCACTTGCAATCCAGTCGTTATAATCATCATTGGCACTGTTCATGTTTTCGACATCCTGATCCGACTTACTGTTCTTTCCAGCGATTCATCGAAGGCTGTTCCGGCATTGAGTATTCTTGCCTGCCCTTCAATCAACTGTGTTAACAAGTCGCTTTTTATAATTTCAAACCGGTTTAATCCATATCGATCAACAAAAATCCACTTTTGTGTCGATGCAGTTTTGACAGCAAGTTTACCTTTCTCTTTTTTACCCTCACGCTCATATTCGATCCAGGCTCCCAACGTCACTTTTTCCAATTGATCGAGGAAATAGGCTTCCTGTTCCAGCCGAAGCCGTTCCCTTTCCTCACTTTGTTCTTTTTCAGCCTTGGCCCGCAGCATTTCAGCAGTTTCTTTCGCTTTTTGATCTGCTTCCTGCCTGGCCTTTCGCATGGCCAAAACCTCGGACTTCGCCTTCTCCAACGCATTTTTACGCTGCTTCAACTGAGTTTCTGACACTTTAAACAAACCCCTGATGGTCTCGTCGAAAATCGACTGCAAACTGACGTACCCGGGCAAGAATTTCCAAAGCCCCTTGTCATACCTTTCGTTTGCCTGTGCGGCAGAAACCAGTTGAATCTTTGCACCCAGACTGTTTATCAGCAGAAGTTGATTCGTCATGGTAACAATGCCTGCAATCTGAAAACGCGCATCGGTTTCCATATCGACAAACCAGCGTTCATCGTTCATCGCCAGTTCCAGTTTGCTCGACAGAGGCTGATCACATTGACTATCACGGCCTGAGTCTGGCACACCGGAAAAATCCCGGGTTTCCACTGTTACATTCTGCAAAAGCTGTATGATCATATTTTGCATCTCGCCGAGGCGATTATGTATCTCCTTTGTTATGCTGTTGCGCGTGGAGAATATCTGGTCCAGCGAGTCAATCAGTGTTGGCGCAACCAACATAAACGACCTGTTGTTTTTTGAAGACAACATTTTCCCGGGAGCACAGGCAAAACAAACACCAAGGCTTTGCGTCAGGCTTCGGAAAGATTCCTCGTCACTTTTACCTGCCCCCAGAGAAACCCAACGCTTGATAGCGGGCATCCAGTCCTTGATGAGAAAGGTTTCAATCAATTCCGGTAGCGCTCGCCCCTGAAACACTTCGGCAACGATTCTCTGTGAAAAATCAGCTGCGTAACCCGCTCTGGCCAAACCGGCTTCCGATTCGAGCAAACGACTCACCGATTTCCGACGTCGCGCGTCTTGCCGCTCCAGATCCTGTTTCAGTGTCTGGAAAAGACAGGCAAGTTTGTCTTCATTGAACAGTTCCTCGGAAAAGAACACCGCATCCATCGTTTCATCGGTACGAAAAAACGGGTTCCTGGAAGACCCGGCAGAAATCGACACACCGATTTGCCTTTGCAGAAACAGGTCGATGGTTTTTAATAAACGGCCGGCAAAAGCGGTTTTGTTTTTTGCCCGAATCAGTGCACAGGCGAATATATAGCGCCATTTGTTTGCTCTCTGACAAACACTGTCGGCAAAATTGTTTTTTCTGAAAAAACCATCAAATATCCGGTCAGCAACAAACAGACTGTTGACCAACTCCGGCCTTAAACGTGCATTTTTAAACTCGTGCCTGTACCACTCGATCAAGCCACCACTTTTATCGGCTCGCAGACTTGTCAACTCGCCAATCAACCGTTGCTCGGAAGCGGGATCAAAATGATGCTCCCCCCCCAGTGTATAGTACAGATGGGGAACACGAAGACTTTTCAGGATTATGTCTGACTGGTCCACAACGATTTGCCAATTAGAATGAGAAAAAACAAGGTAACTGAGAACATTATCTCAAAAAGGCCTGAAATTACAGTAAAGAAGTTTTACCCTGGTTATCGGATCTGTTCAATAAATGCGGTTAACAGGCCACGGCCGACAGGCGACCGTTAACAAAACCCGCTTGAAAGATAGCCAACACCAGTCATTAGTGCAATTTCGATCCCAGAATAAACAGACATTCACTGTAACATCGCTTCCGGAAGCTTTATAATCTGCCACCCTTTTACGACCGGCTCTCCATTATGACTAACAATGCGATTAACAATCTAAACGTTGAAAAAACCGAACGGCTTATCACACCAGGCCAGCTTAAAAGTGAAATTCCTCTCACAGATAAAGCAAGGGCGACAGTTCTCAAGGGGCGGGAAACCATTGAGAATATCCTGGATAAAAAAGACCACCGACTGTTTATTGTCATCGGGCCGTGCTCCATTCACGATGTCGATGCAGCCCGGGAATATGCAACCAGGCTGAAGAAACTGGCTGACGAAGTGAGTGATACCATTTATCTGGTCATGCGGGTCTATTTCGAAAAGCCGCGCACTACCGTTGGCTGGAAAGGCCTGATCAATGATCCTCACCTGGATGATTCCTTCGATATACAGGAAGGGCTGCATATTGGCCGACGGCTGCTAATGGACGTGGCTGAAACAGGCTTGCCAACGGCCACCGAAGCACTTGACCCCATTTCCCCCCAATATTTGCAAGATACAATAGCCTGGTCAGCGATCGGAGCCCGAACAACGGAATCACAAACTCACCGGGAAATGAGCAGTGGTCTTTCAGCCTCGATCGGATTTAAAAATGGCACTGACGGAAACCTGAGTGTTGCGATTAATGCGATGAAATCCGTTCAGCACCCACACAGTTTTTTGGGAATCGATAATGATGGACAGGTTTCCATCATTCGTACCAAAGGCAACCGTTACGGGCACGTTGTATTGCGCGGTGGCGGTGGCAACCCCAACTATGACTCCGTCAATGTTTCCCTATGCGAAAAAGAACTGAAGAAAGCAAAGTTGCGAAATGCGATAATGATCGATTGCAGCCATGAAAATTCCAGAAAAGACCCCGCAATGCAGCCATTGGTCATACAGGATGTTGCTCACCAGATTATTGAAGGCAATAAATCCATCGTGGGTCTGATGGTTGAGAGCAACCTGAACTGGGGCAATCAGCCCATCCCCAGGAATCTCGAAGAACTGAAGTACGGTGTATCCATCACTGATGCATGCATAGACTGGAAAACGACCGAATCTGCCATTCGGGACATCAGATCAAAACTGAAGGACGTTTTACCTGAACGATTGAAATAACTGATTGAAATAACTGCGCCACATATTGCCGGAAGCGCTATGCTAATAAAAAGCAATACCATTACATTGGTGTGAATTTCTACTTGAGCCCATTCAGATGAACGCTTTCCAACAACGAGAATATATCAGACACCCGGCAAGTATACCGCTTGAAGTCAAGGCCAAAGCAATGGCCAGACGCTATCACCTGAAAGTAAAGAATGTCAGTTACGGCGGTCTGTCCTTTGCGTCGCCCACGGCTTTGGAGAAAGGCTCGGTGATTGTTATTGAAATCCCTTCTGTAAAGCCGGCTTTTTTAGTCAGCGCCATTGTTCGATGGTGCAGAAAAAATGAAACCCGTTATCTGGTTGGTGTCCGTTTCCTGGACGAAGAGGACGCGTTTCGCGCAAGAATGGTTGAGCAGGTCTGCCATATAGAAGAATACCGGGCAGCAGCAAAGCGAGAGGAAGGGAGGGAACTGTCAGAGAATGAAGCCTCCATTGAGTGGATAGAAAAACACGCGACCGAATTTCCAAAGTAACAGGTTCAAAGTAACACAATTGACCGTGAGCTCGTGGAAACCTCGCACAAAGTGCGTCAGTTTCCCGATATTGTCAAATCAACAGAAACACCGGGAACCGTTAGGAAGACCGGAAAGACCCACGAGGTCAACAAGAGCAGGCACGAACAGGCGTATCCGACTCCGGCCTGATTGCCGAACGACTGGAAACAGGCAAGGTTGAAGGAAACTGCGGTACAGACGCACCGTTTAACGCCCTGGCCCGGATGATATATGGCCTCATAATTTTTGCAACGGCGGAAAATACGGGCACGACAACACTGTTGCCAAACTGTTTGTAGGCCTGTGTATCAGATACAGGAATAACAAACCGGCTTTCACCAAACGCATCAAATCCCATAAGCCTTGCACACTCCCCGGGTGTCAGGCGGCGCGGTCTCTTTCCCGGGCCGCGATCAACAAGAATCTCGGAACCATCCTTGTAATATCTGGCAGATAACGTTCTGGTAGAGCGATCTTCGGCTGTCACTTTACCATAGCCAAAGCCGTTTCCGGCTGCCTTATGCTTGTCGGCATAATCCTTGAGATACTTCCAGAGTCCTGGAGTGAGAGTATATTTTGACTCGACCGAATTGGCAGGCTCAAGGATATCACCAACCTTTGGCTCTTTTTCCGGAAAATATTGCGTTACATCCCGGAGCGATAAATCTCCTGTTCCGCCCAAATCCTTTCTGAACGCAACCAGAACAATCCGCTCCCGATTTTGGGGGACAAAGTTCCTGGCATTGATTACTTTGGGATCAGATACAGAATGATCAAATTCCCTGTCAGCCACCTCATATCCAAGTTCATCCAGCGTATTCATAATAACCTTGAATGTTTTACCACGGTCATGGCTCTTCAGGTTTTTTACATTTTCCAACAGAACCGCGACAGGCTTCCTGGCCTCGATGATACGTGCAACATCAAAAAACAGTGTGCCTTGCGTATCATCCTCAAAACCATGAGCGCGTCCAAGAGAATTTTTCTTTGAAACCCCGGCAATGGAAAAGGGTTGGCAAGGGAACCCGGCCAGCAACACATCATGGTCAGGAATGATCTTGTTGATATGTGCATAAGCCTGCTTTTTGCTCATGCCTTCAGGCTGTGTAATTTCCTTGATGTCTCCATGAATTTCATGGTCACAGTAGAAATTGGCCTGATAGGTTCGCACCGCGTATTTATCGTATTCACTGGTAAAAACGCATTTTCCACGGGCATTTTCAAAGCCCTTTCGAATACCGCCGATACCTGCAAAGAGATCAATGAAGGTAAAATCATGGTCGTCATTTTCCGGGGGGGCAGGCAGCATGGATTGAAGGTCTGCACGCTCGGCACGGGTTAGCCAGTTATTGGCTGCTCTTTTCTGTCCACCTTTCAGCCACCTGTTGACAACCTCTCTCGGGTGACAAATTTTGTCGGCTACATCCTGCTGGGAAAAGATTGTTGAAACTTTGACCAGCAAGTCGAAATCGGACGGTTCATCCATACTTTGGCCTTCAATGTATGCGAGTTGAAAAGGGACTATCATGTGACTCATAGTCACACGTTTGTCCCTTTCAGTCAACTTCATCAAAGGCCCGTGTTTGGAGGCGGCCTGTGCGGCCCCCTCACGATCGACACATTACTCTCTGGCTTCTTTCAACAATCGGTTGAACGTTTCACTTGGCTGCATGACTTTATTCGCCAGGTCAACGTCAGGATGATAGTAGCCTCCCATCTCCACATGTCCCCCCTGCACAGAGGTCAACTCGGACAGGATTTTCTCTTCGTTTTCCGCCAGGCCTTTGGCCAGTTTCTCAAAACACGCCTTCAGCTCAGGGTCTTTGTCCTGGGCAGCCAACTCCTGCGCCCAATACATTGCCAGATAAAAGTGACTTCCCCTGTTATCGAGTTCACCGGATTTTCTGGATGGCGACTTGTCCATTTCGAGGAATTTGGCCGTTGCCCTATCCATGGTTTCAGACAGTATCAGCGCTTTATCATTGGCTTCTTTGGTGCCCATATCTTCAAGCGACACACCTATAGCCAGAAACTCTCCCAAGGAATCCCATCGAAGGTGATTTTCTTCAATAAACTGCTGGACATGCTTCGGTGCAGAACCCCCGGCCCCGGTTTCAAATAAACCGCCCCCGGCCATTAACGGAACAACGGACAACATTTTTGCGCTGGTGCCTAACTCCAAAATCGGAAACAGATCGGTAAGATAGTCGCGTAACACGTTGCCTGTCACGGAAATGGTGTCTTTTTTCCGGATCAGGCGCTCCATGGTCAAACGAATCGCCCGGTCTGGTGACATAATGCGAATATCGAGCCCTTCGGTATCGTGATCCTTAAGGTATTGCTGCACCTTTTTAATCATGTTCCGATCATGCCCGCGCTCTTCGTCCAGCCAGAACACTGCGGGCATACCACTGGCACGGGCGCGGTTAACGGCAAGCTTCACCCAGTCACGTATTGGCTCGTCCCTGGTTTGACACATGCGCCAAATATCGCCCTTTTCCACATCGTGCTCGGTCAAAACAGCACCTTCGGTATTGACGACACGAACAACACCGTCACCCTCCAGTTCAAAGGTTTTATCATGAGAACCATATTCTTCCGCCTGCTGGGCCATCAGCCCGACATTGGGAACCGTACCCATGGTAGTAGGATCAAACGCATCGTGATGTTTACAGAAATTGATCACTTCCTGGTAGATGGTGGCATAGGTGCTTTCCGGAATTACCGCCTTGGTATCCTTGAGTTTGCCATCAGCTCCCCACATCTTGCCACCCAGACGAATCATTGCGGGCATTGATGCGTCAACAATCACATCGCTGGGCACATGAAGGTTGGAGATCCCCCGGTCTGAATCTACCATCGCCATTTCAGGGCGGTGCTCATAACAACGGCGAATGTCCTTTTCTATTTCGGATCGCCTGGAAAAAGGCAGGCTTTCGATTTTTTGATACACATTGCTGAGCCCGTTTTTCGGGTTCACCCCCAGCCTGTTAAAAGTGTCTGCATGTTTTTCAAAAACCTCTTTGAAAAACACCGTCACTGCGTGGCCAAACACAATCGGGTGGGACACCTTCATCATGGTTGCTTTCACATGCAATGAAAACAACAGGTTCGCTCGCCGCGCTCCATCAATTTCTTCTTCATAAAACTCGCGTAACGCCTTGACGCTCATACACATGGAATCAATGACTTCACCTTCCAGAACCGGGATACTTTCTTTCAGGACAGTAGTGCTGCCGTCTTTATCCACATATTCAACACGCAAGGTGTCGGCTTTATCCATAATCAGGGATTGTTCGCTATGATAGAAGTCACCATGGCGCATATGGGCAACGTGAGTGCGTGAGGCCTGGCTCCATTTACCCATCGAATGAGGATGATTGCGTGCGTACTGCTTGACCGAGGCTGGCGCCCTTCTGTCCGAGTTTCCCTGACGCAGAATCGGGTTTACGGCACTGCCAAGCACTTTGGAATAACGCTTTTTAATCTTTTCCTGTTCTTCGTTCTCGGGCTCTTCAGGATAGCCGGGTATATCATAGCCCTGGCCCTGCAACTCTTTAATTGCCGCTTTCAGCTGAGGAACAGACGCACTGATATTGGGCAGTTTGATAATATTGGCATAGGGCTGCAGCGTGAGTTCGCCAAGTTCGGCCAGGGCGTCCGGTACTTTTTGGTCGTCCCTCAGGTTATCGGGGAAGGCAGCGAGGATTCTTGCGGCCAGAGAGATATCACTGGTCTCTACCTCTATTCCGGCTGCAGAGGTGAAGGTTTGCAGAATAGGCAGCAAAGAACAGGTAGCGAGTGCAGGCGCTTCATCAGTTTTGGTATAGATTATTTTAGATTTTTGCTCTGTCATACTTTCCCCTAATTTATTAACAACCAGACCCTTATGAGGCTTTCTAGCATAGTTTGAAATTCCCTGTCACTCAATAAAACATTAGTCTAGTCAAAGCACGCTCAAGACAAAAGCTGCCTTATATCTTTCTCAATTTCCTTCGGCTCGACATTCGGGGCGTAACGCTTTTTCACATTACCGTCCTGATCAACCAGAAACTTGGTGAAATTCCACTTTACCGCTTCGCTGCCCATCAACCCTGTTGCCGCCTTTTTCAGGTGCCGGTACAAGGGGTGCGTGTTATCTCCGTTGACTTCAATCTTCGCGAACATGGGAAACGTGACCCCATAGTTCAGGGAACAAAACTCACCGATTTCACTATTGCTGCCAGGATCCTGATTCAGGAACTGATTACAGGGAAAGCCCAAAATAACCAGCCCCTGATCCTTCCATGCCTCATAAAGAGCTTCAAGCCCCTTGAACTGTGGAGTAAAACCACATTTGCTGGCTGTATTCACAATCAACAACACCTTGCCTTTATATTCCGACAGACTGATGTTGTTACCATTGATTTTTTCAACATTGAAATTAAAAATTTCACTACTCATTATTCACTCCCTGACGATTACCTGCTTGCAGGCCTCAGATTCAAGCTCTTGTATGGAGGCCTCCTGACTAAGGGCCGGTTGCTCAAAAACAGCTATTAAAACATACAATTACATTGTGCACATTATTATTGACGCTGCTACCCGAAAATTGGCGTGATTCATACATTGCAACCCCGTTGAAAAGCGACTAAATTAAGCCCATTAAACCTGTAGCAAGCTGTTAGCCTCGCGGGGGCGGCCTTTTCGAGAATTTTCTATGCGTGTACTAAAAAAATCAGTCAAACTCAGCAATGTCGGTTACGAAATAAGAGGAGGGGCACTAAAAGAAGCCCGTCGTCTGGAAGAAGAAGGTCAAAGAGTACTCAAGCTGAACATTGGCAACCCCGCACCCTTTGGTTTTGATGTACCGCAGGAAATCCAGCAGGATGTCATTCACAACTTGCCCCAGGCTCAGGGCTATGTCGATTCAAAGGGTATTTTCGCTGCACGCAAGGCGATCATGCAAAGCTGCCAGCAAAGGCACATTGCCAATGTTGAAATTGAAGATATTTATATAGGCAATGGTGTCAGTGAACTGATAGTCATGGCCATGCAAGGGCTTCTGAACTCTGGCGATGAAGTGCTCATCCCCTCCCCGGACTACCCCTTGTGGACGGCAGCCGTATCACTCTCCAGCGGCACTCCCGTTCATTATCGCTGCGATGAACAATCAGACTGGTTTCCTGACATCGATGATATAAAAAACAAAATTACCGACAAAACCAAGGCAATCGTGGTCATCAATCCGAACAACCCGACAGGGGCTGTCTATTCAAGGGAATTGTTATTGCAAATCGTAGAGCTGGCAAGGCAGCATGACCTGCTTGTTCTGGCCGATGAGATTTACGACAAAATACTCTACGATGGCGCAGAGCATATCCCCCTCGCCTCCCTTGCTGAGGACATACTGTTTTTTACCTTTAACGGGTTGTCCAAGTCCTACAGGGCAGCCGGGTATCGCTCCGGCTGGATGATTGTCAGTGGCAACAAGTTTTATTCCACCGACCTGATTGAAGGAATAGACATGCTCGCATCCATGCGATTGTGTTCAAACGTGCCTTCACAGTATGCCATCCAGACCGCGCTGGGCGGATACCAGAGTATTGACGACCTGGTCACCGAGGGCGGCAAACTGAAGGAGCAAAGAGACCTTGCCTGGCAAATGCTTACGGACATTCCCGGCATCAGTTGCGTCAAACCCAAAGGGGCGCTTTACCTGTTTCCGAAACTGGACCCCGAACGCTATCCGATCAGCGACGATGAAAAGCTGGTCTATGACTTGCTTATCCAGGAAAAAATTCTTCTCGTTCAGGGGGGCGCTTTTAACCTGGGAGACAGCCAGCACTTGCGTGTAGCGTTTTTACCCAGGGTTGACGTCCTTGAAGATGCCATTGGCAGGCTTGGTCATTTCCTGGAAAAGTACAAACAGTAACCGTGGCAGATATCCATATCGAAGATTTCTGCAAAGACATCGCGAAGATTCTTCTGCAGTTGTTCAATAGCTTTCCCAGACCATCCAACGTCTATGTGGCAGATATAGCCGGTGACGACAACCCGGACGAGTTCGGGCTGCACAGCGAGCGACATCTGGCCTGTTTCGGTGCGATGGTCTGGCTGGCAGACGAGGGCTATATTCGATATGTCGACACAATCAGGCAGGAAGGTATAGACCAGGCCGTATTGACGCATCGAACACTGTGTTTGCTATCCAGGGTATGCTCGGACAGGCACCTGCTGAATGACAATGAGTATCTCGAACCAGCCAGTCCCACGGAAAGCGAACAGGACATCTCCCTGCCTGCGGAAACCATCCTGGACAGGAAAACTCACATCAACATCATTCGAGCCGCACTCGCAAGCGGCTCATCGACCCGCATATACCGGGTAATACAACGGTTGGTTATTCAGGCTTGCTGATCATTGTAATTGCTACTCGGAAGCAGATTCTTGCCTGGCCGATTCCTACCAGGGCAACAACTCGCCATTGGAATGCCAGAAACTGCCACTGGTTTCAAGTGTCAACTCCGCAATACGCCGGGCGATCCTCTCCGCCGCCTGGTCAGGCGTAATATCCCCCTGCCCGCCAATCATTTCCGTTCCCACCAGACCGGGATGAACAATGGCAACCGCCACCCCGGAGGAACACAAATCCCGGGCCATGGATACAGCGGCAATGTTAAGCGCGGCCTTGGACATACGGTAACCGTAACGACCACCACTGGTATTATCTGTGATCGAGCCCATGCGACTGGTGATCATCGCCACTTTGGCGCCTGAACCCAGGTTATCCCTGAGGGCTTCAACGGCGCGAATCGGGCCGAGACTGTTGACTTCAAACTGTTCACGAATGGTTGAAAAATTGATCTGGCCCAATACTTCATCGCGCAGAATACCGGCATTATTGATCAGCAGATCCACACTGACACCGGACAATGCCTTCCTGATGTTATCAACAACGGCATCCTCCGCCATATTCACCCCTTCCACCACTTTGGCGCCACTGGCAACGAGTTCTGGCGAACTGTGGCGACACAAGGCATAAACAGTGCAACCATTGGCAAGATAGTGCCTGGTCAGCGACAGGCCTATACCACGATTGGCTCCGGTGATTACGACAGTCTGGCTCATAAAAACTTGCTCCCGTTTTAAACAGATAAATAAAATCAAATAAAGATAAATAAAGTTAAATAACCGTGCCTGAAAGTGCGCAATAGCGATCAGATGCGCATAGCAATTAAACGCGCATAGTAACTAAACACGCACAACGGCAAAGAAAGGCGTGCGGCCATGCTAACACCAATTACGGGCCCGGTAAATCAACCACCCTGTGAATCAGGCTCATCCGGAAAATCATTTCCCAGCCGGTAAATCACATGATCTTCGTAACCGGTACAGACAGGAATCAGCCCTGACAACTGGCGGTCAAACTCAATATCACCGGTATCGAGCAGCAATGGCCTGCCGTTTAATGATTTGATCTTGGTTTTGGTTGCGATAACTATCGTGTTATCACGTCCAATTTTTTGGAGTATTCGCCTGGAAAGTTGCTGGTTGCCTCTGCCAAACAGGTACCCCTGAGCACCGGTAAAGGTTACGATCAGTTTGACCGGATTGTTCTGATCCAGCAACGCAAACAATGCTGGTTCGTCAACATCTTTCGCAACAATCTGCTCATCACGATAGATGTCTACCCCCAGTAATGTACCTGGCTCATCGGACAGTTTTTGTTTTACTGCCTGCGTCGTCGACCCCGCACCGATCACATAAAGACAATCGGGCACCAGGTTGTCGTATAGGTATGAAGCGATTTCATCCAGTACAATCGACTCTTTTTCTGTTCCGCCACACTTCACATTTTGCAGGTAGCGGCCCTCCTGAGGAGTCAGCATTTCGCCGTAGTAGCGCGATTGAACCTGACCTGAGCGGAGCAGTGATTCGTCCAGATCACGTACTTCACCCTGCCTGCCGGAAACAACTTCACCCCTGATCAGCATAATCACCACACGGGCAGCGGCAACCGGGTTAATGGCAAATACACCCGAGTGCATTTTTACGCCCGAGGGCAACCCCACCACCAGGGTAGAATCTCCAACCGCATCGAAAACATCACGGGCAGTCCCATCCCCTCCGGCAAAAACCAGCAAGTCCACTCCTTGCGCCTTCAATGACAATGCCGCTTTTTTGGTATCACCCGCGGTCGTCGGGCAATGGTTCACCGGTACCACGGTGGCCGGTTGCCAGGCATTTTCACGACAGACCCGCTCGCCCATTTCCCCCTGACAGGTAAGCAGGGTTATCTGGTGGCGAAAGGCATCCAGCTCCGCCAGAAACGTCGCCACACGCTCGGTAACGGCAGACCGGAATCCCCGCGCCCTTGCGATAGTCGCGGCATCGCCATCACTGCCCTTGAGCGCGGCCTTGCCGCCTATACCGGCTATCGGATTAACAATCAATCCCACAGATAATTTCATTGAATCAAGCCCGCACGGTTGGCATGGTGAACGGAGTCCGAATCGAAATGGTGACGGGAGCCTTTAATGATCATTCTCCAACTCGTAGAGGAAACCGGAGAGAGTCAGGTGGTCATCATCAGACAGGTTTTCAAGTTCAACACCATAGAGGTATTTTGCTCCGGGGCCCCTGTCGACCACCAACCGGTTTCGTATTGCACAGGGCAGCTCAATTTTTTTGCGTATGTCCGAAATATCAATATCCAGTTTCAGAATCAACTCATGTCCCTTGTGACCCAAATCCTGATCTGTAAGAAGGCCGGCCCCTCTGGTGCTCAAATCCTGAATAACAGCGGTTTTCGGCCAGTCGCCTATGCCTATATCAAACTCGGTGTCAACCAGAACAGGCAAATTCACATGCACCCTCGCCGTTTTTCTGACTTCCACCGCAACCATGTCCCTTGGGTATTCCAAATGATAGTAAAAATAGGGCTGGCGGCTTTTATAAATAACACGAGTAGTGAATGCATAGGCCTGTTTGCGAACAAAACCCCGGACTGTCAACTGGACATCCTGTTCCAGTGCGACATCCTTGCCCTCTTTTGTCGGCGATGTAATCACCACACTGTGCCCTGCCAGATACCCGATCAGCCTTGCATTGAGCTTTCGCTTCGGGGAGATGGTTTCGATAACAAGCGCATCGCCGATAGCCAGCCCCAGGCCCTCAACAGAGATTCCCGGCTCATCATCGCGACGTTGAGGCTGGTTGTTTTCCCGGCTTCCAGTTGGCCTGGCTCTCAATTGATTTACCTTTCAGTTGTCGGGGCAGCAAGTGTAAAACCCAGCGCCTTGAGCTTGTCAGCCAACTGCCCGTGCCTGTTTTTTAACCTGATGTTAACGCTGCCAAACTCTCTGCGTACCGGATAGTCTTTTCTCAAGCGGTCAAAATAATCGGCAAACCCGTCGGGAGACAGGTGCAACCCGCTTCTGGTTCTACAATCATCCATTCGAACATCATAAACGGCTCTGATGGCCGTGGCGACTGCCTGGTCAGCATCGGCCTGCTGGCCAAACCCGAGTTCTGTCAGTGGTGGCTCCGGCAGGAACCCGGATGCCTTTTCACGACACTGTAATCCAAGGTATTGGCATACCTCCCGATACACCATTTCGGTTCCCTTTGCCTTGCCATCAAGGCTGTAACCTGCGATGTGCGGGGTGCCAATGGCCACTTTCCCAAGCAGACCGGTGTCGATGCGGGGTTCATTTTCCCATACATCCAGCACCACCCTGAAACCGGGATGTTTTTCAAGCTTGCTCAACAACGCCCGATTATCAACGACACCTCCACGGGAAGAATTGATTAACACCTGATCTTCAGATAATTGGTTCAACACAGTGGAGTCAATCAAATGCTGTGTTGCAAATGCTCCACTTTTCGTTAAAGGAACATGCAGGGTGATAATATCTGCTTTCAATACCTCATCCAGAGACACCAACCCCGCAACACCCTGTCTGGCCAGCGGGGGGTCATTCATTAACACCCTGACTCCGAGCTTCTTCAGCTTTCTGGCCAGGCGCCCGCCAATCTGGCCACAACCTATGATGCCTACCGATTTATCTTCAAGACGGGCCTGCTCCATCTCCACCAACAAAACCAGGCTGCTTATCACATACTCAACCACTGAAATCGCGTTGCATCCCGGTGCATTCACATAGGTAATGCCCTGTTCGTCCAGATAATCAGTGTCAATATGATCCAGACCGATTGTCGTGGTACCCACAAAGCGTACCCTGGCACCCTTTAGTAACACCGGGTCAACCCGGGTGACAGACCTGACCAGCAGAATATCCGCATCTTTGACCTGAGCCGGGCCCAGCGACCGGCCAGGGAATGTGTGAACATCACCAATAGATGAAAAAAAATCGCCCAGCAAGGGGATGTTTTCATCAGCCACTATTTTTATTCGTCTGCCATCTGTCAATTTTTTACTCTTTCCCGGTTTTCTTTCCGCTCTTTATCAGTAAACCTTTATCAGTAAACCTTTGTCAGTGAATCTTTATCAATGAATCCGTTTCTCGTTTGCTGCCCGGTTCTGTTTGCAGCCAGACCCGGTTAAATCTGATCCTGTTGTACACAATGCAACTTTAATCCAAGGTAGCGCTCAATATCGGGAATGGCAAAGGCCTCATCTTCACAGGCCAGCGTTATCGCCACGCCTTCCTTGCCTGCGCGACCTGTGCGACCGATTCTGTGAACGTAATCCTCGGGGTCATCAGGCAGGTTAAAGTTAATCACATGGGATATATCATCGACATGAAGCCCCCGGCCCGCCACATCAGTGGCCACAATCACTTTCACTTTATTATTCTTGAAATTGTCAAGCACCCTTATTCGCCGGCTTTGAATCACCTCGCCGGAGAGCAATTCAACACGAATGCGATTTCGTTTGAGAAATTTTTCGAGATCCCGGGCAATATCCCGCCTGTTGGTGAAAATAATAAACTTGCCGTCTGCATCTTTTTTCAACAGGTCCAGCAAGACCTTACGCTTGTTTTTCTTCTCCACAAGGAGGACTGTCTGCTCAATGGTAGCGGCTGCCACGGTGTCGGATTTTATTTCCAGATACTCCGCCTGAGAAGTCCACTGGGAAGCCAGGCCAAGCACATCCTGATTAAAGGTCGCGCTGAACAACAGGGTTTGCCGGTATTCACGTGCGGTAGTCCGCCTCAAAATGCGTTTGATATCGGGAATAAAGCCCATATCCAGCATTCGGTCAGCCTCATCAATAATCAATACATCAATCTGATCCAGATAAAGGTCACCTTTTTCGAGAAAATCAATCAAACGGCCAGGTGTCGCAACCAGAATGTCTACAACATAGTGTTGTAAGCTGTCCCGTTGTTTATCGTAATTCATGCCGCCAACTGTAGACAGTATATTAAACCCGGCTGTCGTATTCAGTTGCCTGGCATCCTTTTCAATCTGCAGTGCGAGTTCTCTGGTGGGCGCAAGCACCAGCACCCTTGGCTCGCTGGCATAGCGCTCGTTCTGTTCCAGAGGATTGGTCAACAGGTACTCAAAGGCAGTAATAAGGAAGGCGGCGGTCTTTCCGGTACCGGTTTGTGCCCGGCCAATCACATCCTTGCCGGACAGGGTAACAGGAAGCGTTTCCGCCTGAATAGGCGTACATTCAGTAAATCCGCATTTGGCAATGGCAGATAAAAGTTTGGGATGGAGTTCCAGAGAGTCAAACGTGATCGCGTCAGTCTCCCCGATATCCGGATCTATGTCGTTTGTTGTTTGTTCAGTCACCCGAGTTCCTCTATATCGAATAACGCCTTATCCAGCGTCGTCGAGGGTTGAAAAAAAGACAGTATGCTTTGACAGTATATGTCGGCACGCTCAGGCAGGCCAGTCTCAAAATAACGATAAACCTGAGCCACAATATTTTCTTTGAATTTCTGTTCTGTTTTGGATTGGTCGCCATTCAGGTTATCACTGCTCACCCGAAAGGGCAGCCCGACGGATCGACACAGTATCCACTCAATTGCCTGGGGCCTGATTTCCACCTGTTCAAAAATCGTTTGCTGTTCGGCGGTGCGCCCGTCAGGCTGATACCAGTAGCCGTAGTCCGTTTGCATTCTCCGTTTCGTGCCGGCGATGCACCAATGGCTCACCTCATGTAAGGCGCTTCGGGGATAATCACGGTAAAACACAATCCGGTGAAAGGAGGAGTCAGCAGTGCCATTTTTTATTTCATTGGCCGGTTCTGTTTCGCCAACGAGTGCATTGCCCGGTACGACTTCTCCCGCAGGCAGATAAATCGGTTCATCACCACCTGAAACCAGAATGGTCTGATAACTGTCCCTGAAACACCTGTTGAACAACCTGACCAGATTTTTCGAGACTTCACTATCGTTTATGGTGGAACTCACACCAGATAAATCCCGCAAAACATCACCATTAACTACAGACAAAGCCGACCAACACCAAATACAATTGGCAAACTGGAATATCATCAGTCAGATCGAATACAATGGCCAGCTGATTTCTGCTACCAACCAATTAATACAAATACCAATTAATACAAATACCAATTAATACAAGTACCGATTAACACGAATACCAATTGACAAAAGTACCAAAAACACAAAACGCACGTACCGGAATACAAGTACCAACGCGGAATACTATCACGGCTGAGCCGGTTTAACACCCTCTCAGATCGCTTTTCATCGGCGGAACAAGCTTTGAATCACTCCCGATTTTCCCTGTATAAAAATGAACTTCGATCCATTCTCGCCATAGGTATCCCCATTCTGATATCACAACTGGCTCAAATGGGCATGAGCATTACGGATGTGATTATGGCTGGTAATGTTTCCGCCGAGGATTTGGCCTCTGTCGGCATCGGCTCCGGCATCTGGATTCCTGTCCTGCTTTTCATTACGGGCATTATACTGATCACCAGCACACTAATCGCCCGACATCATGGAGCGAAAGAGCATGACCGGATCCGCTTCACGGGTCAGCAGGCTATCTGGATGGGCCTGATCGCGGGGGTCATGGCCAGCCTGTTTTGCCTCAAGGCAAACTGGATTGTGGATCTGTTGTCGATCACCCCGGAAATCCATGAAGGCGCCATCCAATACATGTATGGTCTCGCCTGGGGTGGCCCGGCTGCCGGGCTTTATCTGGCTTTGCGCAACTACTGCGAAGGGTTATCCCAGACCAGACCGGTTATGATCATTATGCTGGTCGGATTGCTTGCCAATATCCCGCTCAATTATATTTTCATTCATGGCAAATTCGGGCTACCCGCAATGGGAGGAGCGGGTTGTGGTTTGTCCTCCTCCCTGGTTACCTGGTTAATGGCACTGTTATTGGTACTCCATGTAAAAACAGACCAACGCTATGACAACTACGCCATTTTCAGGCAATTTCAAAGGCCACGCCTGCGTTTTCAGCTGGGTATTCTGGCAATGGGGTTACCTGTCGGAACTGCGATATTTTTCGAGATTTCCCTGTTCAGTGCGATGTCTCTGCTGGTATCCAAATACGGTGCTGTCACACTCTCTTCCCATGAAATTGCCCGCAGTGTATCCGGTGCCGTGTTTATGGTGCCACTCAGTATCGGAATGGCAATAACAGTCAGATCCGGCTATTTGCTGGGTAACAGGAATCCCCGGCTGGCACACATTTCAAGCATGGCGGGGATAACCATGGCTTCTGTGTTGGCTATCACATCATTTACTCTGACTATCGTCTTTCGGGAAAACCTGGCATCAATTTATTCGGATCAGATCGAAGTGATCAGGCTTGCCGCCTATATCATGCTGTTTACTGCTGTTTTCCAATTCTCCGACGCGATTCAGGTATGCAGTGCCGGCGCACTCCGTGCCTGTAAAGATACCAAAATACCGATGGTGATCACCTTTATTTCCTATTGGGTTATCGGGCTGCCTGTGGGCTACCTTTTTGCAGAGACGAACCTGATTCGGGAGCCGCTGGGGGCACCGGGTTATTGGTTGGGTGCAACGGCCGGGCTGACAGTGGCAGCGATACTGCTGCTGGCCAGGTATTTGAGTATCAGTCGCCGGAACATTGCCAAAGCCAGGGCAGAAACCGAAGCTGAAACCGGAACCGGAAGCAACACAGAAAACTGCAAACCTGACCCGCCTGAAGAAAAAAATCAGGCCTGATCAACACCCCCATGCCGGGCATCCAGGTATGAAACCCGACCATTTTCCTTTAAAGTGGGCGGGATCAGTCATCTTTTCAATTGACGGGCCTATGAGACACTCACATTTTTTTGTTATTCCCTCATTGCAAACCGGGTTGCTAACGTCGTTACCGGCGTCATTGCAGGCGTCGTTACAGACGTCGTTACAGACGTTGCTGCTGCCAACATTATTACTGGCAGTGCTGTCTTCAGTTTCCGGTACAGCGCTTGCGTCAGGCGGGATAGTCAACAACAGTTCAGGTTTTCTTTCCTCTTTTGAGAGTGACTTTCTTCCGGTAGACCAGGCATTTGTTTTTACCGACACTCCCGCTGATGGCGGTTTACGGCTCACATGGAAAGTCACACCAGGGCATTATCTGTACAGGGAACGAATGACATTTTCGGTTATCGGAGACAATGCCAGCCTGGGAGAGCCCGATTTTTCTATCGAGGGAGAACGAAAACAAGACCCCTACTTCGGTGAAGTTACAGTATTCCACAACGATGTCTCGGTTTTCCTGCCTGTTCATTTCAAATCGGGCACCGAAGCCACCATCAGGGCTGCTTACCAGGGGTGCGCCGATGCCGGCTTGTGTTATCCACCGCAAACACGGGAACTGCTGGTTCTCAATGAATTACCGGCATCAACAACACCTGAAACGACAGAGTCACCTGCGACAGGCGTTGTATCAGACGGTGCGCTATCAGACACAAAAACCCTGCCGGATACCAACCCGGATACCTCGAAAGAAAAGGCAGCAGACCTGTCTTCCCTCGACACCGCAAACGGCATCAATCGCTTTCTTCAACATGCTTCTCTGGCCACCATTGCCGGGGTATTCTTCCTTTTGGGTGTCGGGTTGACCTTTACCCCCTGTGTTTTCCCGATGATTCCCATTGTCTCGTCCATTATCGCAGGCCAGACCAACCCGACAATGGCTCGTTCGCTACTGCTGTCACTGAGCTACGTGTTTGGTATGGCGATCACCTATTCACTGGCAGGTGTCGCCACAGGCTTACTCGGAGCGGGTGCGAATGCCCAGGCCATGTTGCAATCTGCCCCTGTACTGATTTTCTTCGCAGGGCTGTTCTCACTGTTGTCTCTGGCGATGTTCGGTGTTTACGAACTCCAGTTACCGGCTTCACTGCGAGACAGGCTCACCGCCACCAGCAACAGGTTCAGCGGCGGACAACTGGGTGCCGTCTTTGCTATTGGCGCGACCTCGGCACTGATTGTCTCACCCTGCGTTTCGGCCCCGCTGGCAGGCTCCCTCGTATATATCTCAACCACAGAAAATGCACTGCTCGGTGGCATCGCCCTGTTTATGCTGGGCCTTGGTATGGGAGTGCCACTGATCGCCGTGGCCGTTGGAGGAGGAAAACTTCTGCCCAAGGCAGGTGCCTGGATGGAAACAATCAGGCAGGTGTTCGGCTTTCTTTTGCTTGGCGTTGCGATCTGGCTGATCAGCCGTTTGCTGTCTGATTTCACAGTGATGCTTTTGTGGGCATTGCTTGCAGGCACAATGGCCGTGGTATCGGGTGCGCTCGAACCGGCGGATACTACTCCAAAAAGAGTCCTGAAAGCTTTCAGTCTGTTGTTGCTCGTGTACGCAATTATACTGATGGTGGGAGCATTCACTCATGGCTCAGATCCGCTGGATCCGCTTTCCGGCATCGCTTCCGGGGAACACAGCCAGGCCGATAGCGAGCAATTGAATTTCGTCACCATTACCTCATCGGAAGAACTTGCCACCCAACTGGAAAAATCAGCCCGGATTGGCAAATTGGCCATGCTGGACGTGTACGCCGACTGGTGCGTAAGCTGCAAAATCATGGAAAGGGAAGTGTTTCACGCACCCGGCATAAAACAGACCCTGGCAGACTTTTACCTGATCAAGGCAGACGTGACCCGCGGCTCTCCTGACAATATCGCACTATTGAAACAGTTTGACCTGTTCGGCCCGCCATCAATATTGTTTTTCGATGCCCATGGCCTGGAGATGAAAACAGTGAGAGTGCAAGGAGAGATGGACAGGGCGGGTTTCTCACAGTTGCTGGGCAGGGTTCTTCAATCAGGTCAGAATTGATTCAACGCCTTAAGGGTCAAGGGTCAGAAATATTCAGCTCAATCGAACCAGCGCAGTCTGTCTCTCAGTGCCACAACCTCACCAATAATAATCAGAGCCGGCGTTTTAACCGGGTTTCCGGCCTTGTCCTGCTCCGCGATTTTGGCAACGATATTACCCAGTGTGCCGATTAGCACCAGCTGATCAGGGGTGGTTCCCCTGGCTATCAAGGCCACGGGGGTCGAGTCACTCATGCCGTGGCGAACCAGCTCCCTGGATATGGTCGGCAAGCCAAGAAGCCCCATATAAAACACCAGGGTCTGCCGGGTACACACAAGCTCATTCCAGGGTAAATCACAGGTATCATTTTTCAGATGCCCGGTGATAAATCGTACCGATTGGGAGTAATCCCGGTGGGTTAACGGAATGCCGGCATAGCTTGCACAACCACTGGCAGCCGTTATGCCAGGCACCACCTGAAAGGGAATGCCGGATTTGCTCAGCTCTGCAATTTCTTCCCCGCCGCGACCGAAAATAAAAGGGTCGCCACCTTTCAACCTTAGCACCCGTTTGCCTTGCCTGGCCAGATCCACCAACAGTTGATTAATGCTACCCTGGGGCAAGGTATGATCGTTGCGTCGTTTACCCACGTGAATTTTTTCCGCATCACGCCTGGTTTTGGCTAAAACGGGTTTGGATACAAGGCGATCATAAACAACGACATCCGCCAGACCAATCAACCTGAGCGCTTTCAGTGTTAACAGGTCAGGATCTCCAGGGCCTGCACCGACCAGATAAACCTCGCCGACAGACCCGGTTTGCGCATGATGTAAATGGTCAGAGAGCACAGACTCCGCTTCCGTTTCATTGCCCGAATACACCAGTTCGGCAAAACGCCCTTCCAGCACCCGTTCCCAGAATTTCCTCCTGGCCGTCAATTCAGGAAACCTGTCATTGACTTCCTGTTTAAGGCGCGAAGCCACCTCAACCAGCCTGCCATAACCGTCAGGAATGAAAGCTTCCAGTTTGCTTCTCAGCATCCGGGTGAATACCGGCAACCGGGCGCTGCTCGACACAGCAGCAATAACAGGAGAACGATTGACAATAGAAGGGAAAATAAAACTGCTGAGTGCCGCGTTGTTCACCACATTCACATGCAAACCGGCCTGCCGGGCATCGGCAGCCACCACCTCATCGAGTGATGACTCGGAAGCCGCAACCACCAGACTCTGGCCACTCATAAGGCCGGGAGAATACGCATCGCCCAGCAAGTTGACCTGGCCCGAATCCACCAGGTCAGACAACGACGCAACCAAGTCTCGTCCGACCAGATTCACCCGAACCCCGGCCCTCAACAATAACTCGGCTTTTCGAGCCGCCTTTTCCCCTCCCCCGACGATAAGAACCTGTTGGTTTTTCAGGTCAAAATAAAGGGGTAAAAAAGCCATTTTCTCCATCGTGAACGCTTATTCTCCGATCACCGTACAGCCATTCATATAGGGCAACAGCACCTCGGGAACCGCAATAGTGCCGTCTTCGCGCTGACAGTTTTCCATAACTGCAATCATGGTTCTGCCCACAGCAAGCCCGGAACCATTCAGGGTATGCACCAGCTCCGGCTTGCCTGTTTCGGGGCTACGCCATCTGGCCCGCATACGCCTCGCCTGGAAATCACGGGTATTACTGCAGGAAGAGATTTCCCGGTATTTCTGCTGGCCGGGCAGCCAGACTTCAATATCGTAGGTCTTCGCCGCACCGAAACCCAGGTCACCACCACAGAGTGAAACCACGCGATAAGGCAGCTTGAGGGTTTGAAGAATCATTTCCGCATGGCCGGTCAGAGCTTCCAGTGCCTCATCGGATTCTTCCGGCCTGACAATCTGAACAAGTTCTACCTTGTCAAACTGGTGTTGACGAATCATACCCCGCACATCCCGGCCATAAGAGCCGGCTTCACTTCGGAAACAGGGGGTATGGCTGACAAATCTCAATGGCATCCGGCTGGCGTCAACAATGGTATCCCGAACCAGATTGGTGGCAGGCACTTCTGCGGTAGGAATCAGATAAAAATCCCGCTCACCCGGTACTTTGAACAGGTCTGCCTCAAACTTGGGCAACTGGCCTGTACCATACAAAGTGTCAGCATTGACCAGATAGGGCAGATACAACTCCTCATAACCGTTTTTCATCGTGTGGGTATCAATCATATACTGGGCCAATGCCCGATGTAATCTGGCTATCTGATTGCGCAATACGACAAAGCGTGCAGCAGAGAGTTTCGACGCCGAGTCAAAGTCGATACCGCCCAGCTTTTCACCCAGATCGACATGATCTTTCGGTTCAAAGTCAAACTGCGTCGGTTCACCCCAGGTTCGCACCTCAAGGTTATCCTCTTCCGAGACGCCTTCCGGCACATCCTCATCAGGCAGATTGGGAATGCCCTGCATAATGTCATTGAGCTGATCCTGCAATTCGGCCAATGCCTGTCTGGATGCTTCGAGCTCGTTACCCAGGTCTTCCATTTCTTTGATCAGAGGTGCGATATCCTGCCCCTGAGCCTTGGCCTTGCCGATATTCTTTGACCGACTGTTGCGTTCACTCTGCAGACGCTCGGTTTTTGACTGAATTTCCTTTCTTTTGCTTTCAAGCACATTCAGTTGTTCAATATCCAGTTTGTACCCCTTTTTCAAGAGCTTTCTGGCAACTTCTTCCGCATCCGATCTAATGAGTTTCGCATCTAACATGAGAACTTGTTATTTCCTGTTTGAGTAATAAGGAGGTAACTGCCCACGGAGTCCTGTTCCGGGCAGGTGCGCAGTTACGAACAAAAAAACTGGTTGACCAACGGCTTCGCAAGCATCATTCCTGCCGCCGTTGCCATAACGCATAGTGTAACGCTGCTTGATACATATAGAACAGCCGTAATGACACGGCCATTTTGCAACAGGGAGACCGTTTCCAGAGAAAAGGTGGAAAACGTGGTAAATGCCCCCAGAAACCCGACCATGGCAAGAGATCGGATCTCGGGTGTTGCATGAAACTTCTCTATCACGAAAATATAGGCCACACCAATCAAAAAGGAACCCAGAATATTCACCAGCCAGGTTCCGTAGGGGTAAGACTTGCCAAGCCACTCCGAAATCCAGCCCACCAGGCTGTAACGGGCAATCGCACCAAGTGCTCCGCCAATGGCGATGACCAGCATATTTATCATATAGACATCCTGAATTATAGGCATGCTGAAAGAAGCTGAAAGCGCCAGCCCCGGCAACAGGCTCTGACAATGGCAAAAAAACCTGCCATGCGGGGCGGTATTCTAAACCAGACAGGACAATTGGTATAGCTCTGTATCTGCAAGCCAGTCACTCATCTGGTACAAGCCTCCGTGGGCAGACGCCCGTACACTAGCCTTTTTCTCTGGCGATACGCCGGTTTTCTTCCTCGATAATCTCCTGCGGCATCTGCGCCATAAAGCAATTGCAGATTCCATCACCAATCATGGTTCTCGGCCCGAGTGGATGGCCGATATGCTTGTAGATACCGTGGGAGTGATGGTGTGAATGATCGTGGCCATGACCGTGTGAATGATGATGGTCGTGTGAATGATGATGGTCGTCGTGACAATGCGAGTGGCCATGAGAATGAGAGTGGCTATGAGAATGCGAGGAATGACCATTGCCCTGCTGCCCGGCATCGGGGTTATATTCTGCATGATGATGATGTATATCCACCTCACCCGCAGCAAAACGACGCCTGAACGATGTCATCAGGTTTTCCGAAGGAAGCTGACCCGACATAAGTTCCTGCACCCGGAACTCAAAGGCATCGATCACTTTTTCGTGATCGTTAAGATAAGGCGTTTTGATAAACTCGATATCCGGCACTTTTTTCGCCACATGATCGACATAGTTATAAATACGTTTGATCAGTTTGCCGGTAAACAGAAAGTACGGAGCCACAACAATTTTCCTGAAACCCAGTTTTGCCAGTCGCTCCAACCCTTCCCCCACGGATGGGTAGGTGACTCCTGAATACACAATATCAGCCCAGCCAAAACCCATATTCTCGCTGATAATGCGGGTGAGTTTTGCCACTTCGGCATTGGCCATGGTATCAGAGGTTCCCCTGCCTACTACAACCAGCATGGTGTCATAAAGCTGCCCGGGTTGCTCCTCTGGCTCCAGCCCCAGTGATTGGTAAATCCTGGTTTGAAAAGCCTCGATCATGGCCGGGTACAAACCCAATTCACTGCCGTAATGGATCTTGACCGAGTCCTGCCTCTGCTCAAATGTGGTCAGCACAGAGGGGATATCATTCTTTGCATGCGTCGCAGCAAACAGCATTCCCGGAATGGCATAGATTTCCTCGACTCCTTCATCGATCAGCGCATTCAACCCCATATGAATATTGGGTGCAGAAAATTCGAGAAAACCATATTCAACCGGCATATTCGGGAATCGCTTTTTAAGCCCCCTTGCAACAGAACCAAACTCCTTTTCTGCTTCCTTATCCCGACTGCCGTGGCCGCAAATCATAATACCCCGTTTTCGTTCTGCTGCTTGATCAGCCATATTATCTCTCCACTCGTTCATTGCCAGCCCTGTGCATTGAAGTTGACTCCAGAGCGTACCTATTGTGTTTAATTTCGCTCTTGACAGATGCCACTATAGATGTCATCTGTTCGATACCTGAGCTGTCCAGGACACCTGTTCTGATTATTGCCTGCCCCTTCCCCGTATCAACCAATCGAAGCAAAACGCCTTGTCGGGCAAACAGCTCATAGAGTTGTCTTGCCAGTTCCTTATCCAGGGTATAAGACGAAAAAAGCCACTGGTGGCTCTCTTCCACCCTGTGTCCCTGCTCTCGAAGTTGATCAAACAACTCTCGCCAGACAGATTGGTTTTGCTCTGACAGTTTCCTGATTCGTCGCCGCGTTTCAGTCTGCCAGTGAGTATCCCGAAAAGCCCGGGTTGCAATCTCCTGAGCCGGGCCATTGACATCCCAGATGCCGATACGGGGTCGCAGCGCCGACAATAACGGCGAATCCGCAAACACAAATCCCAAACGCAATCCGGGTAAACCAAAGAATTTACCAAAAGACCTCAGCACCAGCATATTCGATTCCAGGCCAGAAGCCAGACCAGATTTCAAAATACTCTGTTCCGGCTCAAGGTCGGCAAAGGCTTCATCCACAATCAGGTTCGACCCGGGTGGCAGTTGCCTTGCCCATCGACTCAGCGTTACCGGTGAGAAACAACAGCAGCCCGGATTGTTGGGATTAATAACCAGCAAATGAAAGGCCCGTTCGGCTGCGATCTGTTGCTCGATCACCCTGGTTGCCTGTTCCACCTGGCATGCCGGGTAATAGAGTAATTCCGCCCCATGTTGAGCCCAGGCGGCCTTGTGTTCCTGATACCCCACATCCGGCAACAATACGGGCAAGTTGTTCAGGCAGCCGGGCAATGCCATTATTGCCTGCTGTGAGCCATTGGTGGCCAAAAAATCGTATTCACCATAATAGTCACACACGGCACGGCGAAAACTCTCCTGCTGATAGGGCATACGGGTGAAAGAGTGAGCAGATATCTGCGTATTCGGGTAAGGTAAGGGGCTGATACCGGTGGACAAATCAATCCAGTTTTCCAACGGAATGCCATAGCGTTTACAGGCACTCTCCAGGTCTCCACCGTGGACTCTCTCCAGGGTGTTGCCCGGAGTACCCTTTCTGTGTTTCATATCAGCATTCCCACGGCACCTTACCAGAGTATTCACAATACTGTCGCAGCCGCCGCGTCAGCGACAGCAATGGCAATAACAATAACGAACCATAACCCAAGTGCCCGGTTAACCAGACGGGTCGCCTGCCCGATGCTTTCTGCCGAGGGCCTGTTGCCGGTTTCCGGGCCAAGTTGGGGGCGCTCCTGCCACCTGCCATGATAGATGGCACCACCACCCAGACTGACATTGATGGCCCCGGCACCCGCTGACATCACCGGCCCGGCATTCGGGCTTTTCCAGGTGCCGCCCTGCTGCCGCCACGCCGCCATCGCCAGGCGAACATCACCGACCAGTGCGTAACTTAACGCAGTTAGCCTGGCCGGAACAAAATTGAGCAGATCATCCACCCGGGCCGCCATCCAGCCAAACCGGCGATACCGCTCATTCCGGTACCCCCACATGGCATCCAGGGTATTACTCAGGCGGTATAACACCACGCCGGGCAAACCGAACAGGGCAAACCAGAATATGGCGCCAAACAAGGCATCTGCGCCATTTTCCAATACGGATTCGGTTGCCGCCGAGGCCACCTGCTGCTCGTCCAGACCCGATGTATCACGGCTGACAATCATGGCCACGGCGATTCGAGCGGCAGCCAGATCACCCTGTTCAAGCGGCTCGCTGACTGCCTTTGCATGGCTGAGTAACGCCTGCCAGCCAATCGCAACATACAGGACGATACCGCCGATGATCACGCCGACAACAGACACGCCTGCGACAGACTGGGCGGAAGATAACAAAGAAACCAGCCAGGCAACCAGAACAAGGGGCATAACGGTCAATAACCAGGCAAGCACACCCAGAGCCATCGCCAAAAATTGCCCGCAACCGGATTTATTCAGCGCCCGTTCTGCCCGGTCAGCAATCCAGCCGAAGCCTACGAGAGGGTGCCAGCGGTTGACCTCTCCCCACTTCCAGTCCAGCAACAGAGCAAGAGCCAGGCTCCATGCTATCGCCCCTGTCATGGTGCCAGCTCCTGCTTTTCATCCAGGGCCAACAGCAGATCCTGCAGTTTTTCCGGGTACTGTCCGGGGGAGGCCCACAGTCCGCGTCGAGTGGCCTCCAGCAGTCGTTCTGCCATCTCCTCAAGCACTGCGGGGTTGTTGTCCATAAGAAATTGCCGGTTTTCCGGGTCAAGAACCAGGGTATCCGTCACGGCCTCGTACTGGTAATCATCAATCAGGTCAGTAGTCGCATCGTAGGCAAACAGGTAGTCAACGGACGCACCCATTTCAAACGCGCCTTTATAGCCATGCTCTCTCATGGCATGAATCCATTTGGGATTGAGCACGCGGGTACGGACAACCCGATTCAACTCTTCTTTCAGGGTTCTGACTTTGGGTAAGGCCGGATTGGAATGATCATTATGATAGACCACAGGGGCTTCACCGGAAAACACCTGAACCGCATTGCTCATCCCGCCCTGAAACTGGTAATAATCATCCGAATCCAGAATATCATGCTCACGATTATCCTGGTTATGGGACACCACATCCAACCGGGAAAGCCGATCACGGAACGATTCCCTGGCGTCCACCCCATCCCCCGCGTCATTGCCATAGGCATAGCCGCTCCAATTTAAATAGGCATCGGCCAGGTCACTTTTCTGCTCCCAGCAGCGTTCATCAATCAACCCCTGCAGGCCTGCGCCATAGGCGCCGGGTTTGCTGCCAAAAACACGATAGCTGGCTTCACGCCTGGCCTGCTGATCACTCATACCCTGTTCTTTCAACTCGGCGGTGCGCTGTAACACATGCTGCTGAATCAGATTCTCGTTGCCCGGTTCTTCCAGATCGACAATGGCCTGTACGGCTGCATCAAACAACTTCATCACATTGGGAAAGGCATCACGGAAAAAACCAGATACTCGCAGGGTCACATCAACCCTGGGGCGCTGTAACAGTTGGGTGCTCAGCACGTTAAAATCAACCACCCGATTGGAACCTGGTGCCCAAACCGGTTCTACCCCCATCAGTGCGAATGCCTGGGCAATATCATCCCCTCCGGTTCGCATGGTAGCCGTGCCCCAGACTGACAAACCAAGCTGGGCGGGGTATTCACCATGCTCCTGGAGATGGCGTTCTATCAGGGTTTGCGCCGAGCGTTTGCCGATTTCCCAGGCAGCAGGGGATGGAATGGCGCGATTATCCACGGAAAAGAAATTCCGTCCCGTTGGCAGGGTATCCAAGCGCCCCCTGGTTGGCGCACCGCTCGGGCCGGGATCAATGCGTTTGGCGCTCAGGCCTCTTATCAATGAATCCAGCTCCAGTTCTGCACTACGCTCTAACGCAGCTAACAGCACGGATCTGGTGTAATCAAGCTGTTGCAGGGTGGCAGGCAGCTGGTCAGGCAAGGCTACCGGCCGATCAGACAGCACGTAATTTTCCACCAGGTGTTTTGCCAGGCATTCCAGGCGCTCCCGTGTATCGGCATCGGTTCGCCACGGGGCATCATCCAGTTCTGCCAGACAATCAGGCCTGTTCCCTGTCCACAAAGCGGTACCGGCTGACAATGGCTCAAAAAACAGATCGCCGGATTTCAGGTTCAAATCCCGAACCAGGTTATGGAGAATGCCCTGGCTTTTATCGCCCCCGCCACGCGGCAAACGCAACAGGGCAACGATAGTGTCCGCCAGTTTGTCCGGGTCGGGCAGTGAACCCAGAATGTGCAGACCATGACGAATCTGCGCTTCCTTGATATCACACAGGTAAGCATCAAGGTGTTGCAACACGGTTTCTTCGTTATCCGCTTCTTTGGTTGCCAGCTCCTCCAACACATGGCTTTCCCTGACTTTGGCCATAATAGCCCGGCGCAGATAGACTTCCCGCTTGTCGTCCATGCCCATCGCCTGGTAATACTCATCGACCAGGGATTCAAGTTCCGTAAGCAGGCCGTAGGTTTCGGCGCGGGTCATCGGCGGCATTAAATGATCAATGATGGCGGCCTGGGTGCGCCGTTTGGCCTGGGCACCCTCACCCGGATCGTTGACAATAAAGGGATAAAAATGCGGCATGGCACCCAGAGCAATATCCGGCCAGCATTGTGCAGACAAGGCAGAGCCTTTTCCCGGCAACCATTCAAGGTTGCCATGTTTGCCGACATGAATCACCGCATCGACCTGATAGACATGCCTGAGCCAGAAGTAAAACGCCAGGTAATTGTGGGGGGGGATCAAATCCGGGTCATGGTAGTTGGCCACCAGATCAATATTGAAGCCGCGAGCCGGTTGAATACCGACAAAGGTGTCACCCAGACGAATACCGGACAACATCAAGCGACCCTGCCGGTATTTGATATCCTGTTCAGGCTCACCCCATTGGTCGATCACGGCTTTTTGTGACGCTTCTGGCAGGCTGGCAAAGCGTTTTTTATACTCCTTTACACACAGGCTTTGCCAGCAGGGTAAATAATCCAGGGTATTCGGGTTGTTGGTCACAGAACTGAGCAAGGCTTCAATCAATCCGTTGCCGGATTCCGGTATATCGCTAACCGGATACCCCGCTTCGGCCATTGCCAATAAAATCCGGCGGGCGGATTCCGGCGTATCCAGACCGACACCGTTACCTATGCGCCCGTCTTTGGTCGGATAATTTGCCAGAATCATCGCAATGCGTTTTTCCGAATCGGGCTTGAGCGCGAGCTGGCAATATCGTCTGGCCAGTTCCGCAACAAAATGAGCCCGATCATCGTTTAATTCGTATCGAACAATACCGGATTCGGTGCGCTCATCATAATAGCTTTCATTTTTAAAGCTCAGTGCCCTGGAAACAATTCTCCCGTCCATTTCAGGCAACACAACCTGCATGGCCAGATCACGGTTTCTCAAACCCTGGCTGTGGGTCATCCAGTCTTCTTCGGTACTGCCTGACAGCACCAGTTGCAAAACGACAATGTCTTTCTCGAAGGGTGACTGAAATGCACTCGGCTCGGAGCTGAGATCCGGACTGGCCACCGTGTTGGTTGCAAAGCCGGTAGCATTCAGTATCAGTTGCACCCCGGCCTGTTCAATCAGGGTGTTGACCAGTTCCAGGGAAGCGGCATCCTTCAGCGAGCTGATGGCAACCGGTAACACAGATAACGCCTGTTGTTGCAACACCTTGATCAAGTCATCAAACATCGTCATATTGGCGCTTTGCAGATGACTTCGGTAAAACAGGAGAATAACGACAGGATTGGTCTGATCACCCCTTTCCCTTACCCTGTTGCGCCAGCTCAATAAGGTGCCCTGCCCCACACCCGGTTCGTAAATCAGACATTTGGGAAAGGGTTTTGGCTCCTGCCAGGGAAAGTTGTCGGCATTTATTCCGCTGACATAACGCCCCATAATAAAGTGATATAGCTGGCGGGCATTGGCAATCCCCCCTTCGCGCAAATATCGCCAGACCCGATGTGCATCCTCCGGTGCAACCGAGCAGACCTCCATTAAATCCGGATCCGGGGTATCATCGCCAGGCACCACAATCAGGGTTCTGGGTGATTCAGGCGTTTGTGCTCTCTGCCATTCGGTCAGCCTTTCCAGACCATAAGCCCAATAACTCCCGCCCCCCAATAGCGACACCACCACCACCTGCGCAAAATCCAGCACCTTGTGTTCGTACAAATCATAGGCGGCAGGTTTCAATAACTGCACCCAGTTGGCCAGGCGTACCCGGGGCAGCTCCGGTTCCCCCTGGTGACACTGATACAACTCGTCCAGCGCAGATGACAGGGCAGACAGGCTGCTGTCTGCTGCTGTCAGTATAATCACTTCTGCCGGGGTCTGGTCGAGGTCGATAATCCCTTCGTCATCGACAAAACCACCGGGTTTGGCTGCTAACAAGTGCATAGAGAGTTCACCCTGATGTAACTACCCGGGCGGGAGAGCAGTTACATTTGAATTTGCCTGTCAGTAATCGTTTCCAACTGATGATCTATTGAGTAATCAGTGCGGTTTCAAGCACTGCCTGTATGACACTTTTTTCAATCTCCTTGCCAATAAAAACGAGCGAGGTCTGTCTCGGTTCATCATTTTGCCAGGGGCGATCATAATAGGCATCCAGCCGTTTCCCCACCGCCTGCAACACCTGCCGCATGGGTTTGCCTGGCAAAGCAGCAAAGCCTTTTACCCTGAAGATATTGTAATCGCTCAATACCGAGTGAATGGCGGCCTGGATTTTATCCGCATCCACCTCGCCTATCTGAATCACAAAGGAATCAAAATGATCATGGGCATGTTCATGGTGCTCGCCCTGCTCGTGGTGGTGGTCATGGTGATTGTGAACCTTGCCAATATGCTCCTCGGCTGCCGCGTCAATGCCGATAATGGTATTCAAATCTGTTTCACCGTGGCTGATATAGGTTGTTTTTACTTCACTCGGCACGCGACTGCCAACCAGCTCTTTGACCCGATTTCGCTGCGCTGCATCCAATAAATCATTTTTGCTGACCACAACCAGATCAGCAGCACTCAGTTGGTCTTCCAGCAATTCTTTCAGGCTGGGATCATGTTCCAGGCTGTCATCTGCCAGGCGCTGGGCCTGTACCTTTTCTTCATCATGGGCAAAATGGCCAGATGCCACGGCGGGGCCATCCAGCACAGTAACAACCGCATCGACGGTGCAATACTCTTTAATGCCAGGCCAGTTGAATGCCTGAACCAGAGGCTTGGGCAGAGCCAGACCACTGGTTTCGATAAGGATATGATCAATATCTTCCCGGCGTTCTACAAGCTGTTGCATTACGGGCAGAAACTCCTCTTCCACGGTACAGCAGATACAGCCGTTGGCCAGTTCGTATATGCCATTTTCACCAAGGGTGGCGGCATTGCACGCCGCGGCTTCGTTTTCCTCGCAGGACAGGGGGCAACTGCGTAACAGGTCGGCATCGATATCCAGCTCGCCAAATTCGTTGACGATAACGGCAATGCGCTTGCCTTCCGCCTGTTTTAGTACGTTCGACAGCAAGGTTGTTTTCCCGCTGCCCAGAAATCCGGTGACTATGGTGGTAGGAATTTTATTTAATTGCATGATTTTTCTCTTTTGTTTGCATCGGCCATTCACTCTGACCGGTTAATTGGTATTCCGGTATAAAAATATCGGCTATTCATAAATGCCAGAAGGGATATTTTCAGATCCGTTGCCTGGTTGGATTCTATAATAAAGACTTGAGAAGGAGCCTGCTCATAGGCGATAGAGTCTCACCGGGCTGCCATCCGCACGCGCTATCACCTTCCTGGCTTCCAGATCGAGCTGAACAGCCTTTAACCACCAGCCTGCTTTTGCGCCGCCGGGAAAGAGTTTCTTGTCGAGGTGGGGCAACAGGGCTTCCTTCG
>PDWI01000406.1_pt1 | contig 69546 bp, 57 predicted proteins | sample 1430891 | NCBI WGS metagenome assembly PDWI01 (sample SAMN01162508, study PRJNA174530) | Oral metagenome, whole genome shotgun sequencing project. | biome: Marine environment; feature: Marine mammal; material: Swab sample of the gingival sulcus; isolation source: swab sample of gingival sulcus...
CTCAACCGAGGCGCGAATTATACAGCCGACACCCTCTTTGTCAATCCCTTTTTTTACTTCCCTTCCCTTTCTCTTCTTTCCCTTCTCCCTCTCAACTCCACCTCAAACAGCTTCCTCTCTGAAGGAGCCGCGCATTATATACCTCTCCTCTACACCGTCAAGCAGTTTGTTGAAAAAAGTTTAAATAAACTGTCTTCCAACATACAACATACAGAGCCAAACCATTTACGATCTAATAAAGAGAACTATGCCCTGGCCTGGCGCTGCACACTTGAAATGCACACCAACAAACAAATGCGACGATGTCCAGCAACCAGAACCAGGACAAAACCGGCAGACACCAAAACAAAACCGGCTCTAACCGGCTTGCTCGCGCCTTTTAGCCATTTTCATCGCCTTGCGCCTGGCAATAACTTTGGCTGCGTCGCCGCCCACATGCTGCTCGCCACGCTGTTCTGCCAGCCTGATCTGACGCTCTCGCTCAGCGTAGCGCTTTTTTTGTTCAGGCGTACTTTTGTCAAAACAATGAGGACAACTTACCCCGACAACGTAGTGCTCACTTTTTTTATCTTCTTCCGTAATGGGATGGCGACAGGCATTACACTGATCGTAGCGGCCTTTTTCAAGCTTGTGATTTACAGATACACGATTATCAAATACGAAACACTCACCTCGCCATAGCGTCTCTTCTTCGGGCACCTCTTCCAGGTATTTCAATATGCCACCTTCCAGATGATACACCTCTTCAAAGCCCTTCTCCTTCAGCAAGCCGGTAGACTTCTCGCAACGGATACCGCCGGTACAGAACATTGCCACCTTTTTGTGCTTTTCAGGGTCAAGATTTTCTGCAACATAACCGGGAAATTCTCTGAAGCTCTCGGTTTCAGGATTAATTGCCCCCTCGAAGGTGCCAATATTGACCTCATAATCATTACGAGTGTCAACCACCAAAACATCCGGGTCTGAAATTAACGCATTCCAGTCACCAGGCTTTACGTAGGTACCCACGACCTGCCTGGGGTCTATTCCTTCAACCCCCATGGTAACAATTTCCTTTTTCAGTTTAACCTTGGTTCGACTGAATGGAATTGAGTCATCATAAGACTCTTTAAAGGAAAGATCCGCCAGTCTGGCATCGGATTTCAACCAGTCAAGGAGGTTGTCCACCCCTTCACGACTACCGGCTACAGTTCCGTTGATTCCTTCTTTCGCGAGCAACAACGTACCCTTCACCCCGTTTTTCAACATCACATCCAACAAAGGTTCCCGAAGCTCATTGAAATTTTCCAGGGTGACAAACTTATACAGTGCACAGACAACAATTTTAGACATTCTATTACCTTTTTAATGCGTTCCGGAACGTAAAACCGGAGCAGTTTTTTGGAGCGGAAATTGTAATGGAAATTGCACCAATTACCAATAGAGAGACCACCCACAGCACCTCCCATAAAATACACAAGCATACAAATGAAAATCGTCTGGCGAGTTTTGAAAGGGAAGAGAGTCACAGCCGCCAGAAGTAAATATCACAAAACCGCCGTATGCCAGGTGACACGCAGTGAATCAAAAAAAACCGGAAACAACCGAAATCATCACAGAATATAATTTGCACTCAGGTATAATCTCACGCACGAGGGAGATGGAGCACATCATTCTTACCACTGCTCCTTTCGGGACAAACAATAAATAAAATTCAGGGAACATAAAGATGAGCAGAGTAAATATTTTAGACGCCTCCTGGTTGGCTGTAGAATCAGAGAACACCCCGATGCACGTTGCAAATCTGCAAATTTTCTCTTTACCCGAGAATGCTCCGGAGACTTTTCTTCGGGATCTGGTCGCCCGAATGAAGGGTGATTGCCAGGTGGTTCCGCCATGGAACCTGAAGTTGAAAAACCCGAGCCGGCTCGCGCGGATTGTCAACCCGTGCTGGGTCAAGGATGACAAGATTGATCTCGACTATCATGTGCGACACTCGGCGCTGCCAAAGCCCGGTGGCGAGAGAGAATTGGGCATACTTATTTCCCGCCTGCACTCGCATCATATTGACTTCGGTCGCCCTCTATGGGAATGCCATGTCATAGAAGGCCTGGAAAATAATCGCTTTGCCATGTACACAAAAATGCACCACTCTCTGATAGACGGAATCAGTGGTGTCAAATTATCGCAACGAATACTGTCCAGCGACCCCAATGAAGTCCGGGGAGTCGCACCCTGGTCCATTGGCCCCAGAAAAAAACCAAAGGGAACAACAGAAGAAACCATACCCACTTTTCAGGGTGCAGCGTTGCACGCATTTGAGTCAATACAACAACAGGCGTCCACCCTGCCAAAAATACTCAGCGCGATCACCCGCCTCGCTCAGGCTGCAACCCATAAACGGGATGAACTGGCTGCTCCATTCGTCGGGCCGCAGTGCTCACTTAATGGCAGGGTAGCCGGTGCTCGCCGCCTGGCAACGCAACAGTACCAATTGGAAAAACTGAAAGACCTGGCTCACAAAGTCGATGCATCACTGAATGATGTCGTGCTTTATCTTTGCGGTACAGCGTTACGCCGGTTTCTTCTCGAACAAAACAACCTGCCAGACGAGCCGCTCACTGCCGGCATCCCTGTCAATATCCGCCCGGCGGATGATGACGGAACAGGAACTGCAATCAGCTTTATCATTGCCAGCCTGGCAACCGATATCGCCAACCCGATGGAGCGTTTGAAAGCCATCAAGGATTCCACCAGGGTCGCAAAGAAACATCTGCAAGGCTTGCCAAGAAGTGCACTGAATCAATACACCATGCTGATGATGTCACCTTATATATTGCAACTGCTAACCGACATGGGTGGCAGAATGAGGCCAGAGTTTAACGTAACCGTATCAAACGTACCTGGCCCCACTGAGCCACTTTATATAGACGGTGCGAAACTTGAAGCCATGTATCCGATCTCTCTTATTGCACACGGCGGAGCACTCAACATCACCTGTCTGAGTTATAACGGCTCCCTTAATTTCGGCTATACCGGGTGCAGGGAAACCCTTCCAAGCATGCAAAACCTGGCAGTTTACTCCGGTGAAGCATTGGAAGAGCTCGAAAACATCGTGTACAAATCAGAAGCAGATCGCGCGAAAAAAACCGGCACAGCCTGACAACGGCCAATCAACCAAAAGTTGCCGTTTAAACCAGCCCCGCTCAGGCGGGGTCTGGCCTGGTTTTTGATCTTCCGCGACGCTTTTGCGACCTTTGGCTCTGATTTGCGGCACCTCTATTCAGAAACAGCCATCGTTCGGAAAAGGCCGTCATAAAAAAACAGGAGGCGAAAAACCTCCTGTTTTTCTGTTTTCTGAAGAAAGGGACTAGGCCGTTGCCTCTTCCTTTTTCCCGGTTACTTCTTCTTTCTTTTCGGCTGCACTGCGAGCAGCCTTCCTGGCGGCCGCCTTTACTTCTTCCGCTGCTTCTTCGACTTTTTCTGCCGCTTCTTCGACTTTTTCTACCGCTTCTTCTACCTGGCCTTCCACCTTGACAAGCAGGTCAGAAGTTGCTGTCGCCAGTTTATCGTTCAGATTGCGAATAAATGAATAGGCATTTGCCATCGCATCATTATGCATTTCACGTACCCTGGTGACAGAATAGGCTTTCGCTTCTGCTTCCATTTTTTCAGCGTACTCGAAAGACTTTTCAGCCAGCATTTTATGTTGCTCTTCAACAGCATTGATGCCCCTGGCAACAGTTTCCTGAATTTGTTCCTGGAATGATTTCAATTTTCCCATAATAAATCTCCTGTGCGATTACAATTCCCTGAAATGCAAGAGCAGTACAGCGTTAGAAATAAATGCCCAAACAACCCCGGATTCCACTGAAAGATAGCCTTTTGTATTAGAATATTCATACTAATAGCCTGCTACCCCCAACCGTTTATTTTCAGTAAGTTATCTTTATAAGGGGAGCCTGAGAAAAGTGGTTGCTGCAAGAAAATTCGCTACGGTTGGTTCAACTCTGTACTACACTCTCCACTGCAGCTATGATTACTTTTCCATGCCATTCACAAGAACACAAAAAACAAGGTGAATCAAAATGTTTGAAGCGGCAGAACTCGGTCGAAAAATTGGCAAGAAAACATACAAGGAAACTCTTCCTGACTTACGAGCGAAACTGTTGCAAGCTCAATTCGCGTTGGGTAGCACCAGGTTTCCCGTACTGATTATTGTCGAGGGTGTAGACAATGCGAGCAAGGGCGAAGTCATTAACAAACTGAATGAGTGGCTTGATACTCGCGGTCTCGAAGTACACGCATTCGGACACAAAACTGACGAAGAAGATGAACGCCCGCGTTTCTGGCGCTATTGGCGATGCCTGCCTGCGGCAGGCAGAATCGCCATATTTTCAAGCTCCTGGTACACAGGAACCATTTATCAACGAACTTTCGGAAATATCAATAAGACCAGGTTCGATCGACACATGCGTCGCATCGCTTTTCTTGAGCGATCCCTGTCCCAGGGCGATATGCTGATACTCAAATTCTGGTTGCATATGTCGAAAGGACACCAGAAAGACACCTTCCGGAAGCTGTCAAAAGATAAAAAACAAAAAATCATGGTATCCAGTCTGGATACAGCCTTGCACAAGCACTATGACTCACATATCAGGGCCGCCGAGCAAGCAATCAGACTCACCGATCAGGCTTCCGCACCCTGGATGATTGTCGAGGCAGAAGACGAGTATTATCGGGATCTGACCATCGCCCAAACCATTCTGCAAGCAGTTGAAAACCTTGCCTCCGGTACAGCCGCTCACCATGAAACTGCCGCACCGAAAATTGAAATGGTCGATGCACAGTCCGAGTTGACGACAGTGCTTGACAGTGTTGACCTGACACAGACCATAAGCAAGGCGAAGTATAATAACAGGCTCGAAAAACTGCAGTCCCGATTAACCAAATTGAGTTGGGATGCCTACCATAAAAAAATCACCTCTCTTATGGTATTTGAAGGATGGGATGCCGGTGGCAAGGGCGGAGCAATCAGGCGAATCATGCAAGCCGTTGATGCCCGTATCGCACGGGTTATCTCTATCGCCGCACCCACAGACGAAGAGAAGGCACACCATTATCTTTGGCGTTTCTGGCGCCACATTCCCCGGGCGGGGCGCATCGTCATATACGACAGAAGCTGGTACGGAAGAGTGCTTGTTGAACGGGTGGAAGGCTTTGCTTCCGAAAATGACTGGCGTAGTGCCTACCTGGAAATCAACGACTTTGAAGAACAGTTTTGTGAGCATGGTGTGGTTTTTAACAAGTTCTGGCTGCACATTGACAAAGACGAGCAACTCGCCAGGTTCAAGGAACGTGAGCAAGTCCCCTATAAAAAACACAAAATTACCGACGAGGACTGGCGTAACCGTGAAAAGTGGGACGAATACGAAGAGGCTGTCAATGAAATGGTCGTTCGTACCAGCACCCCTTATGCACCCTGGACGATTGTTGCCGGCAATGATAAAAAACTGGCAAGACTCACGGTACTGGAAAAGGTCTGTGACTCGTTGGAAAGGGCACTGGAGCAGCACAAAAAGCAAAACAGATAAACGGGTTGCCATTCCGTCACCTGTCCGGGTGCCGTTGCCTGATAAATAAAATCCGGGAACCGGCACCCCATGCAACACAACCCGACTGGAAAAAGACGGGCAAGATCAGCAACCGAGGTCAAACGCAGCCAGTATCGCCTCCACTTTCAAGCGGTATTCATCCGGGCTTTTGGCAATATTGCCCTGAACGGCATTCCCCTGATAACCCGGAAGGTGCCAGCTCACCAGGCGGCTTATCCAGAACCTGGTTGCAGCCAGCAAAAGAAAATCTGGCCAGCAGGCCTGGCTGGACTCGGGCCAACCTGCAATGCTTTGATAGGACTGCACCAGACTGGTGATCCTTGCCTGATCGTACTCTCCTCGAACCATATCAAAACACCATTCATTTGCCGCGACGGCGAGATCAAACAGCAAATAGTCTTCACAGGCGTGATAGAAGTCGATCAGGCCAGTGATCCTGTCACCCGAAAACAACAGGTTGTCACGAAACAGATCGCCATGAACCAGCCCCACCCTGCACTGCTTCCACCCTCCCTGGCGGGTTTCAATATAGTCGATGACACGCTCCAGCAACGCCTGATCACCAAAAGACGACTGCTGGCACAATTTGTGGTAATTTGAGTACATCCACCGGACTGTCCTCACCGGAGGGCGCGTCAGATGCCCGACATGCTTCACTTGATGAAGCCTCGCAACCATGATTCCGACCTGTTGGCATTGCAACACGCCGGGCTCTTTTATCTCATGCCCCGTCAGGCAAGGGAACAGCACCGCCGGCCTGGAGGCCAACAGTTGAATGGTCTGACTGTTCAAATCCGGTACCGGGGCTGGCACCGGTAAACCTTGAGATGCCAGAACAGTCATGTACTCCATAAAAAAAGGCAGTTCTTCTTTTTTCAGTGTTTCGAAGAGTGTCAATACCCACCTTGCTTCCCTGCCATCAAGATCAGTGGTAACAAAGTAATTGCTGTTTTCGATTCCCTGACCAATGGCTTCGAGCCGAACGAGTCTGCCCAGGGCATAACCAGCCAACAGGGCTTCCACCTCTTTTTCTGTCACCGGGGTAAATACTGCCATATCAGTCAATTACCTCAATCAACCACCTGGATCAACCACATCAATCCGTATTTGCGGCCATCAGCCTACCACCTGAAAATAACCCAGGCTGGCACCAGCAGTTGAGATTTTTCTTCACGAATCCAGCCACCGCCATCGACTGGCACCAGATAATACTCCGGCCCGTTGGCCGGTTTCACCTTAATTTCCTTTAAAACGCCGTTCACCCTGTATTCAAAAAATGTCTTGCCCTCGCCGTGGCGAATGGTAATTTGAGGCTCACGAGGATCCACCCTGATTTCCTCTGCGGAAAGAGCACAGGCAAAAAGCAACAAAAACAGCGTGATTATGTTTTTTTTCATTGGTACTCTACTCATCTTCTATCCTTTATGGATATCCTCGACAGATATCCCCGATATTTTATCCAGCCTGGCAAAACGCCTGCAAACCATGAATAACAGTCCGATCAATGATACCAACAAAATGATAGCAAAAATATGAATCAGTCTGATACAACCGGCTCTACAGCCACTACAGCCACCTCTCCCTCTTCGCCACTTGCCATCCTCGTTGACGGCTCATCGTATCTGTTTCGGGCATTCCATGCGCTCCCTCCGCTGACTACCTCAAAGGGCCAGCCCACGGGGGCGGTGCGTGGCGTGATTGCCATGTTGCGAAGGATGCAGCAGGATTATCCCAAAGCAAAAATAATCGTTATTTTTGATGCCAAAGGTAAGAATTTTCGACATGAGCTCTATGAGGATTACAAAGCCAATCGCCCACCCATGCCCGAAGAACTTCGGGAACAAATTGCACCTGTACATGAAATTATCAAGGCAATGGGGTTACCCCTGCTCGTCATTCCTGATGTCGAGGCAGACGATGTTATCGGCACCCTGGCCCACCAGGCCAGCCGACAGGGTATTGAAACGCTTGTTTCCACTGGCGACAAGGACATGGCGCAACTTGTCTCGCCGCACGTCATGCTGGTTAACACAATGGACAACTCACGACTGGATGAACAGGGTGTTTTCGACAAGTTTGGGGTTCGCCCGAATCAAATTGTCGATTACCTCGCACTAATGGGAGACAAGGTAGACAATATTCCCGGAGTGCCAAAGTGCGGCCCCAGGACGGCGGTGAAATGGTTGACGGAATTCGGCTCACTGGAGGGCGTTATCGCCAATGCCGACAAGGTAAAGGGGAAAATCGGGGAAAACCTGCGCGCCAGCATAGCCTCCCTGCCCCTTTCCTACCGGCTCGCCACAATCAAAACGGACGTTGAACTTGAGCAAAACCTGGCTGATATCGAACCGGGTTCACCGGATACGACAAAGTTGCTTGAGCTGTTCAGGCAGCTTGAATTCAAGAGCTGGATAACCGGGTTGAGCGACTCGAAAAACCCGACCTCACCGCCCGCCAACGCCTCTTCCGATATGAAAGAACCCGGAGGCACACCTGAACCCGTTGCTACCATCCAGGCCGAGTATGAAACCATACTTACCCGAGACCACTTCGAGACCTGGCTGGCGGAACTCGACAAGGCCGAACTCTTCGCCTTCGATACAGAAACCACCTCGCTGAACTATATGGAAGCCGAAATTGCAGGGGTATCATTTGCGATCACTCCGGGAAAGGCGGCCTACGTGCCCGTCGCACATGACTACCCGGGTGCGCCTGAACAACTGGATCGGGATTATGTTCTTCAGCAACTCAAGCCGTTGCTGGAAAGCGACAAACCCCGAATTATCGGTCAAAACCTGAAATATGACCGCAATGTGCTGATCAAGTACGGTATCGTTCTTGGTGCCATCGCCCACGACACCATGCTGGAGTCCTACGTTCTCGATTCAACCGGAACCCGACATGACATGGACAGCCTGTCACTCAGGTATCTGGGGCACAACACCATTACCTTCGAGGATATTGCCGGAAAAGGTGCCAAACAACTTACCTTCAACCAGATCGAACTGGATAAGGCGGCTCCCTATGCTGCTGAAGATGCCGATATTACCCTCAGGCTGCACCAGGTGTTGAACGAAAAACTGTCTCGTGACACGGCAAACCCCGTGTACCAGGATATTGAGCTTCCCCTGGTGAGCGTGCTCTCCAAAATTGAACATAACGGCGCAAAAATTGATGCCCGACTACTCCAGTCACACAGCATCCGCATGGCAGAAAGGCTGAAGGAGCTGGAGAAAAAAGCCTTTGACCTGGCCGGGGAAGAATTTAATCCCGGTTCTCCCAAACAACTGCAATCTGTGTTTTATGAAAAGCTCGGATTCAGGGTTATCAAGAAAACGCCCAAAGGCCAGCCATCGACGGCAGAGCCCGTTTTGCAGGAACTTGCCCTTGAATATGAACTGCCCCGAATCATTCTGGAACACAGAAGCCTGAGCAAGCTCAAGTCAACCTATACCGACAGGTTGCCTGACCAGATCAACCCCGTCACCGGAAGAATACATACCTCCTATCACCAGGCGGTAACAGCAACAGGGCGGCTGTCCTCTTCGGACCCCAATTTGCAAAATATTCCCATCAGAACAGAAGAAGGCAGAAAAATACGTCAGGCCTTCGTTCCTCGCGAAGGCTGCAAGCTCATTGCAGCGGATTATTCCCAGATCGAACTGAGAATAATGGCCCACCTGTCCAAAGATGTCGGCCTGTTGCGTGCATTCGCCGAGGGCAAAGACATTCACAAGGCAACCGCTGGCGAAGTATTCTCCGTTGACGAAAGCGAAGTGACCGGAGACCAGCGCCGAAGTGCCAAAGCGATCAACTTTGGCCTTATTTATGGCATGTCCGACTTCGGGCTGAGTCGCCAGTTGAGCATAGATCGCGCCACGGCAAAAAGCTACATAGGCAGGTACTTTGACCGCTATCCCGGCGTATTGGACTATATGGAAAGAACGAAAAAAACCGCTCATGACCAGGGCTATGTGGAGACGTTATTTGGCAGAAAACTCTATTTGCCCGAGATCAATGCCAGAAACAAGATGCGCCAGCAGGCCGCAGAGCGCACGGCGATTAACGCTCCCATGCAAGGCAGCGCGGCTGATATTATCAAACGAGCCATGATTCTGGTAGATTCCTGGCTGACAGAAACAAAAACAGAGGCCAAAATTATCATGCAAGTACATGATGAACTGGTACTCGAAGTACCGGAACGGGACGCTGGCAAAGTGAAACAGGAAATCGTTGAACTGATGGCCAAAGCGGCCAGGCTCGATGTCCCGTTACTGGTAGAAGCAGGAATCGGCAACAACTGGGATGAGGCGCATTGACCCGCAAAACAGTCTGTAATAACGGAGCACGGTGCCGCCAAAATGTGACGCAGTGCAGGTTACGCCCATCTTCGTGAAGATAAGACTATTTGCTCTACGAAAATTTTCGTATCATTGGCCCATACCATTAGTCCACTACAATTTCAACCCCTGTGCAATCAGGTAGACAAAAACCGGGCTACATACAGTGACTTCACTATATACAGAGGTTGATTTATGTAAGGGAACCGGGCCAGGCGCAAAAATTGGGCCACTTGAGGCACCAGACTGTTTCGTCGTTCCAAAACAGGGTGGCAGGCATCGGTATTTTGGTATCCGAAATTCCTGAGAAGAAAAACAAGCGTACATGCCTTCATGTATAACAATACGACAGGACAAAATTCTAAAAACAAAACCAGATAAAGGAGCTATGATGAAAACCGTTGTAAGCATCAGTTTAGGCCCCCAAAGCCTCGATTACGATTTCAATACTACCTTCCTTGGCCAGGAGTTTCGCCTGGTGCGTTTTGGCACAAACAAAAACCTGGATAAAGCTAAAAAACTCATTAAAGAGTGGGAAAACAAGGCAGATGCAATCGGTCTTGGTCTGGTGCGTGACCACCAGCGGGTTGGTGCCTACAATTTTGAACAAAAAAGCACAAAAGAACTGGAAGACCTGGTCACCAGGGTTCCGGTGACCTCGGGGGCGAACCTCAGGGAAATACTGCACGATTGGTCTATTCGGCATACGCAGATAGAAGTAGGCAAGATTTTCAGCAATACCCGTGTCCTCTTTTTCAGCGGAATGACCAATTATCGAGCCGCTCGTGTGCTGTCGGAGTTCACTGAAAACCTGATGTTTGCAGATCCGGTTCTTCAAATGGGTATACCGAAGTTGCTGACCTCATTGCACGCGCTGGAGCTGTACGCTTCAGGCAGTCACCAGCTGATGAAATGGAGAGCCCCTCACGTGCTTTCTCCATCAATCGCCCCCATCAAGGACTGGAACCATTTTATTCTGCGACGGGCAATGCAAAAAGCAGACGTTATTGTCGGGCGCTATGATGAACTTGAACCATTCGGACTCGAAGAACTGGCAGGCAAAACCGTTCTGACTTCGACAATATCTGAAGAACGCCTGAAAGCCCTGGGCGAAAAAGGCGTCGATATGGTTATCGACTATACGCCCCAGTTGTGTGATGAAGTGGTTGGTATCAATGTGATCGAAGCAATGATTTATGCCGCTCTGGGCAAAGACAGAGGCGAAGTCACCGATGACGACCTGCTGGAAATCATTACGGATCTGGGTATTGAGCCCCGTATTCTCTATCCAAACGGCACCAAGAAAAAGGCACGTTTTGCTTTTGTTATCCATCCGCTGTCACAACGATACCTGCAAAACCAGAAGCCATTGGATACCGTTGCCAAGTATGCACCCAAGATGGTAATGAATACGGTTGAAAAACTCATCGCTTACTCACCACCTTTTGTTTATTCAAAGGTCACCGGTATCAAATCACCCACGGGAGCCGAAGCGGAAGGCTGGCTGATCACCGTTGGCGGCACTCCCAAAGAAATTATGGCACACAGCCCCGAATTTACCTATCGCCGGCTGCTTGCCGCTGCCCGCATGGCGAAAAGAATGGGTGCCCAGATAATGGGCCTCGGCGCATTCACCAAAGTAGTGGGCGATGCCGGGGTCACTGTCGCAAAACGGGCACCGCTGCCCATCACCACAGGCAATAGCTACAGTGCTTCAGGAGCTCTGTGGGCCGCGAAGGACGCGCTGGATCGCCTCGGTATGTTGCATATCGGCGAGAGTGGCAAGGTGCACGGAAAGGCCATGGTAGTGGGCGCAACCGGGGCCATAGGTTCAGTCTGTGCTCGCCTGCTGGCCAAGGCGTTTGACGAAGTCTATATGGCTGCTCCCGAGAGCGCAAAACTGCTGGCACTCAAAGAGCAAATAGAAGACGAAACGCCTGAAGCAAAGGTATTTATATCCACCGAGGCGAACAAGAATCTTTCTGATATGGACATGGTTGTGACGGCCACATCGGGCGCTGGCAAGAAAATCCTGGACATCATGAGAGTCAAGCCTGGCTGCGTTATCACGGATGTTGCTCGACCCCTTGATATTCCGGCCAGCGATGTTGCCAAACGGCCCGATGTACTGGTTATCGAGTCCGGTGAAATCGAACTGCCAAGCAATGTTCGAATGAAGGATATCGGTTTACCACCCAACGTGGTATACGCCTGCCTGGCTGAAACCATTGTTCTGGCACTTGAGGGCAGGTTCGAAAACTTCACCCTGGGCAGAAATATCGAATGGAAAAAAGTCCGGGATATTTACAAGATGGGGCTGAAGCACGGTATGAAACTGGCGTCCATATCCGGCGTTAACGGCGTTTACTCGGATGAGGACCTGGAAAATGTGCGCAAACTGGCACTGGAGAAGCGACATGAAATGGGCATAGAAATCGCGACCGAAGCACCCAGAAAGACTGCAACCCTGGTATCGGTAACAAAGGCGGGCTGACCTGAAACATACCGAATTCAGGAGTTGGGGCCCGGATTGCAGGCTCCATTGAAAAACGGCGGACATATCCTGTCCGCCTGACTTCGGCACCGGTGATTTCTCCACAGGGTCGGGGCTGCCTTGCAGCTGAAAACAGCCAGAAGTAGCCCTTGCCAACCTGTTCACCTCACCTTCAGAACGGCAGACCCTGTCTGAAAGGGTGCTCTTGCAAGACGCTCCCTCAAAAAAGCCTTATTTTTTTCCGGTTTTTGAGCTATAAATAAACCCACACTGATTCCCCGAACCTGATTAATGGAAAATACCAACTGCCATGGACAGAGTAGAAACGTTATTAAAACAATGGTCTGAAGGAAATGACGCAGCCAAAAATGAACTGGTTTCCCTGTTGTATCCAGAGCTTCGAAAGGCAGCGCATTATCAGTTTTCCAAAGAAAAGGTCAACCACACCATGCAGGCGACAGCCCTGGTCAATGAAGCCTATGAAAAACTTATCAAGGTGAATGCCGAATGGCAGGGAAAGACTCACTTTCTTAACCTGTCTGCCAAAATCATGCGACAAATACTGGTGGACTTTGCTCGCAGCAAAAACCGGCACAAGCGGGGGGGCGATTTGCTCAAGGTAACGCTTGTCGAGAGCAGCGCTCACACAAACGAAGATGATCTGGATATAATGGCTCTGGATGAAGCGCTGAAAGTGCTTGAAAAAAGAGACGCCGTTGCGGCCAGCATGATAGAACAGAGAGCTTTTGCCGGCATGACCAATCAACAGATCGCAGATGCCCAGAGTGTCTCTATCGCCACAGTGGAACGAAAAATACAATTTGCCAAAGCCTGGCTGTATCGACAACTGGACACCTGACAAGTATCAAGAGCTTACAGATTGAACCAGTAATGGCAAATTGTGCAGAATGTCACTCAGGTTCCGAGGGCGCTTGTCAGGATTTTTCTGCATGAGAAAGGACAGAAATCGATCAATGTAGTGGTTCAACTCAGGGTTTATTTTGGAAGCGGCCAAAGGCTCGGTTTTAAGCACGCTTTGCTGCATGTCGTAAAAATTTTTTCCGGAAAAAGGCAGCCTGCCGGTCAGCAGCTCATAGAGAATCACTCCAAGCGACCACATATCCGCACGATAATCGACCCCCTTGCCAACCCATTGCTCCGGCGACATATAAGCGGGCGAACCCAACCTGACACCCGTCGCGGTCAGGGTAGAAGCAGCATCTTTTGCAATACCAAAATCGATTATCTTGATGACACCCTCTTCCAGCATCACATTTGATGGCTTCACGTCCCTGTGACAAATCCCCTTGTCATGCGCACACCTGAGGCCGCGACATATCTGCTCAAAAATATGAAATGCCTGAGAAATCGTCAGTCTGTATTCACTCAGAATATCTGAAAGAACCCGGCCATCACAATAATCCATCAGCAAATAGGGTACGTTGTCCGAACTGGTAAAAAAACCGTGCATACGATTAATGTTGGGATGGATCAACTGCTGGGTCACTTCTGCTTCTTTTTTAAATCGGGTCAGAATTTCACTGTCTTCACAGAAGATCAGTGGCAGGCACTTGATCGCATATTCCTTGCCCCATTCGTTCACCACTTTGTACACCTCACCGGTCGCCCCCCGACCGAGCAACCCGAGGACTCGATAATCATCGATGTGATCATCATGTGAAAAGGTTTTTGGCGTATTTTCACCTTCCAGCCAGCCTTTTTCGACAGTAATGTCGTTTGCCGACAGCAACTCCCGAACCTCGGCCAGTAAAGCGTTATCGTCACCACATTCTGATTGTAAATAGGCTTCCTGCTCATCCCCCTGCATGGCCGATGCTGCAGTAAAAACCTCCTCAAGTTTGCACCATCTTTCTTCTTCCGATAACCCGCTCATTTATACACTTCCTTCTTAATTCCACCTGACAGGATTCTATACGATTATTCACTACTATCCAGTAGTGACACCCGACATCCGGTGAAGTTCAAACCTGAAAACCCTGGTGAAATGAATCGCAGAGTAGCAATTGAAAAATTTGCATCCAGTCACGCCAAATGACGACAGTTTATGTCGCTTTACTGATTATTCTTATTATCAGGAGGATCAGAAACCATCCTCTGTCTAACCTCGTTTTGGCCTGATAAAACCGGAGAAAGAGAATGTTCAGAGTAAATGCCTTTACCCAAAAAGGGATTAAATACAGGTTCCGGGTACAGGGGAACACCATTGCCGAAGTTCACCGGATCATTGATGAAATATTCAAGGGAAAAGCGATGAGATTGGTGCTGGTTGAACCCGTATGAACCTGCATAAAAAAGAACCCGAAAGGAATGCGGGAGCCACCTGATTCAGTTGGCTCCCGGCAGCCCGAAAAACAGAAAGCCGGATTTTCCTTCCAGATAGACCGGCCCCGGTTCAGACCAGCATTTTCCGGATCAAACGCTCGCATGTAGCCTGATCCATGTACTTGGGTACAGGATAATTCAAATGGGCTTCTTTCAATGCTGATTTTGCAATCGCGGGAATATCGTTTTCCTTGAGTGCTTCCAGTTTTTCCGGAATATCATACTCTTTCAACAAGGAGCGAATATGATCAATAAATTTCTGAGCCAATTCCTGATGGCTTTCCTTACCTGTTGACAAACCGCTTACTTCTGCCAGGTCTGCCAATCGGCCAATAATATTTTCTTTCGAATAGTCAAGAACGTAAGGCAGAACAATCGCATTACCCAAGCCATGGGGGGTCTTGTAGTAAGCACCAAAGTTATGCGATATCGCATGCACATAACCCAGACTCGCCTTGGTAAACGCCAGACCTGCGTAATAGGATGCCAGAGCCATATTGTGTCTCGCTTTGACGTTACTGCCATCTTTTACTGCGACAGACAGGTTCTGCATAATGAGTCGGGTTGCGGCTACCGCATAAGAGTCCGTCTCTGGTGTGGCATTCATGGAAATGTAGGCCTCAACCGCATGGGTCAGTGCATCCATACCTGTCGCTGAAGTTACAGCCGGTGGCAATCCCAACATTAACGCCGCATCCAAAGCCGCCGACATTGGCACCAGCTTGGGGTCTACCAATGGTGTTTTGTGATGTGTATCGGGCTCTGAAACAACGGCGGCGACAGTCACTTCAGAACCGGTACCCGCTGTGGTAGGAATGGCAAACAGGGGGGCAGGAGTTGTCCATACCTTAAACAATCCGGCCAGTTTGGCAACCGGGCGATGATTGGTTACCCTTGCGGCAATGACCTTGGCACAATCGATTGGCGAACCGCCTCCTACAGCCAGAACGGCTTCGCAACCGTTATTTTTGTAAATTTTCAAACCGGATTCAACCTGATCATAAGTGGGGTCAGGCAGGACACCATCATAAATGACAAACTCTACACCATTTTTCGTCAGCGTATCTTGAATTTTTTTCAGTATCCCCAACTTCACCAGCATTTGATCCGTCACGATCAGTATTTTCTTCGTGCCCATTTGTGCGATTGACTCACATAATTCCAGAGAAGAATCCTCTCCCATAAACAAGGTGGGCTTGGGCATGGGTATGACTTTGGCAGCAACCTTGAGTGCTCCCATATATGCTTTGTAACCTTTAACCTGAAGTGAAAATAGCATTTTTATTCCCTTTTAATCACTTTATAAAGCTGATGAATTAAAACTGGCCAAAAATTGGCCAAAAACGACCACCCCTTATCTTCCTGCAAATCTGAGGAATTTTAATGGGTATAGATCAATAAACAGGTATTTTTACATTATATAGAGCATTTGCTCTAGCTTTTTTTCGAAAAAATTCAAATATGTTTTTTTCTGGCTGAAAACATCATTGATAATGCGTTTATCCAAAAAACAGACAATGTAATAACAGGTAGGTAGATAGACAGGCAGATAGCCTGAAAAGAAGGCTGCATTTTAGATGGGCCGGGATGGACCGGTCTTGCATGAGAACAAGGGAGTGGAACTATCTCAACTCCGCGCACCCCCTCAACTCTGCACACTCCGACAAACATGCCTGAAGACAAAGACTCCAGACCTTTTGCTTGGAATCACAATCCAGGCACCGAAAGTCGGATGCCGTCAACTGTCTTTCTTCCAGTACCCTTGCCATAACAGGTAACGGAATTTCAATTCGCACACTGTTATCACTCTCGTTTTGTTCAGGTTTCATTTTTTCTTACCCCATGAATCCCCATTTATTAGTGAGAATAATTATCATTTAATGATAAGTCATGGTGATTGTCAATACCCGACCAATTTAATTGGTCTTGGACTGAAGTCATTTGATGTATCATCAGCTGACGGGCAGATCGAACAGTTCGATGAGCCTGGAGAACTCTGTTTCGGCCTGAAGAAGAAAAATAGCCAGGATTAACTTGTAATTTCTTACAATTAGATTACAAATACTGCATGGGTTACCAAATAGTAGACGGGTTAATACAGCAGCCCTGCTGACCCGTTTCACTCCAGTCGTTTTTTGAGCCTCTGTATCAGGAGAGTTTTGTATGGCCACGTTGACACTTTTCGGCAAAAGTAAAGCCATGGAAAGACAAATAGATGATTTGTTTGACACCATATCAGAAGGAGGGATGCTTTTTGAGAACGGTGTAACCTCATTCCTAAACAACCCTATGCCTCAGAAAGTCACCCAGGAAGAAATCGACGCAAAGATGAGCAAGATGCGCAAGGTCGAGAGCGAGGGCCGTCACTTGAGACGCTCCATCGAAAGCGACCTCTATACGGAAATGCTTATTCCCGACCTGAGGGGAGATGTACTCAGTTTGCTGGAAGACACCAATTACATACTGAGCCAGTTCGAAGACTGTTACCTGGCATTCATATTGGAAAGGCCGGATATTCCAAAGCAATACCGGGGGCAATATCAGGAGCTGACTGCGACCGTCGTCCGTTCAGTGGACTCTGCCGTAAGCGCTTCCAGGGCGTTTTTTCGAGATATTTCAGCGGTACGGGATCACACTCACAAGGTTCGCTTTTTCGAGGACGAAGCAGACACCGTGGCAATGAAACTGAAACGGGATATTTTCAACTCAAGTTTATCGTTGGATGAAAAAACACACCTCCGGGACTTTGTTGACAAACTGGACTCAATCGCAGATGAAGCAGAAGAAGTTGCAGACTGGCTGGCCATTTACAGCATTAAACGTTCCATGTAAACACTCTGCACGGCTAACCATTTACATCAACAGGGAGTAATCTGATGGATATTACTTTGCTTATTTTTTTATCAAGTGGCCTGTTTCTTGGCTGGTCCCTGGGCGCAAATGATGCCGCCAATGTATTTGGTACTGCGGTTGGAAGCAGGATGATCAGCTTCACAACCGCCGCTCTTATCTGTACCGTTTTTGTCATTTTGGGTGCGACTATCAGCGGTGCCGGTGCAGCCCACGGGCTGGGCAAACTGGGCGCATTGAATGCCTTGCCCGGTGCATTTATGGCCGCATTTTCTGCCGCTCTGACCGTCTTCTGGATGACCAAATTGGGACTGCCCGTGTCAACAACCCAGGCAGTCGTCGGGGCCATCATTGGCTGGAACCTGTTTAGCGGGTCAATAACCGACATTGGAGTTCTGACCAAAATTATTGCCACCTGGGTCGCATGCCCCTTGCTTGGCGCAGCCTTTGGAGCCCTGCTCTACTCCGTCACCACGCGGGTCATACAATGGAGCGATATCCACTTGCTGAGACTCGACAGTTACGTCAGGCTTGCATTGATTTTTGCGGGGGCATTTGGTGCCTACAGCCTTGGCGCAAACAATATTGGTAATGTAATGGGCGTATTTATCTCATCCTCCCCCTTTACCGATGTCAGAATTTTCGACGCTTTTACATTCACCTCGATTCAACAGTTGTTTTTAATGGGGGCCATCGCTATTGGCGTCGGTGTTATCACCTATTCAAAACGGGTAATGATGACTGTGGGCAACAGTTTGATGCCTCTTTCACCCGTTGCGGCCTGGGTTGTCGTAATTGCGCACTCCGTTGTACTTTTCCTGTTCTCTTCGATCGCACTTGAGCACTTCCTGGCAAGCAACGGCCTGCCAACCATTCCTCTTATTCCCGTTTCCAGTTCACAGGCCGTGGTGGGTGCCGTGATCGGGATAGGCCTGTTGAAGGGCGGAAAAGGAATCAAATGGACAGTTCTGGGAAACATTTCCTCCGGATGGGTAACGACACCCATTATCTCTGCCATTATCTGTTTTGTTATGCTGTTTTTTCTGCAAAACGTTTTCAATCAGAAAGTCTATGAAGAAGTTTACTTCGAACTGTCTGATCAGGAAATTGCACACCTTGAGCAATCAGGAATTGACACCGGCTCGTTACATGCGCTGAAAGACAAAAAAATCGCCAAAGCGGTCAAGTTCAGAGAATTGTTGCGCAAACACACAGATTTGTCCGATGCGGATTTGGGCGTGGTGATAGAAACCGCTGAAATCTATCCGATTTATATTGATGAAGACAAAGCGTCACATGCCGATAAAAACTATCTCGGGGAAGCCCGTTTCCAGGCATTGCAGGCCATCATTGGTGAAACATTCAATTACAAGTGGCAACTCTATGATGCTCTGTCGAAACTCAGTAAAGACTGGCAGTTGAAACCAAAAACCAAGCTGAACAAAGCGTACAATAAACAGCTCAAATCCCGATTGGGTTATCTTCATAACACTTTTCGCCTTGGTGAAGATGGAATCAATAACTCAAAGCAATTCGAGGGGTAAAGGAAATGTTTGATTTCTCCAAATCCGTGGATACGATAAAAAACCTGTTTTCCTCCAGGCGTGATCACGACCACTACAGGCTGATAACCCTCGCCAATCTTGACGGGGTTGTCTGTGCGGCACTGCTTAAAGAGCTGGACATGATTGATCGGGTGGAATTTACCAACCCTGCCTCGATCCTTGGCGAACGATTTCATGTCGGCCACAGGGATATTACTGCCAATCTGCCCTTTCGACGTTCAGCACACCTTGCGTTCGACCACTACTCCAGTGAACGGGAACGAAGAAGCCACAAAATATTGGCGAATCATATTAACAGCCCCGGCAGCCCGACGTGCGGCCGGATCATTTATCGTTATTTTGGCGAGAAAGAAGCCTTTCCCGACTTTCCTCAAGATATGCTGGAAGGATCAGACAAAGGCAGCTCTGCCTCGTTTACAAAAGAAGAAATTATTTCACCACAAGGCTGGGACTTGCTGTTTGTCCTTCTCAATCCCCGAACCGGGATGCAAAAGATGAAGAGCCTGCAATTCAGTCACGAAAGCACCCTTTACAAACTGGTTGATTATTCACGAAGGCACACAATAGACCAGATACTCGCACTTCCCGAGATAGTGGAGAGGAAAAACCTGTACCGTGAACACCAAAAAAGCTTTGAACAGCAAATCAAACAGTGTGCTGTCGATTATGGCAATATTGTTGTGCTGGATCAGAGAAAAATGGATGCGTCCTACGTTGGAAACCGTTTTCTCATCTATTGCATATTCCCCGAATGCAAACTGTCAATTCACATTAATGCCTTGCCAGAATCGGACAAGGTGGAGTTCGCCATTGGAAAATCCATTCTGGACAGAAAGGCACCTGTCAATGTCGGCAATCTGGCGCTGCAATTCGGTGGCGGTGGCCATACCAACGCCGGTGCCTTTCGGGCAGATGCAGACGATACTGACAACATTGTCGAGCAGTTGATAAAGACACTGAAAAACAGCTAATTCGGGAAACCTCAACCAACAGGCGGCGCCTTCCGGTCGACGCCGTGACACACAGGGATGTGTTGAACAGGCGTTGCTATCCTTCCCACCCGATCCACCTTCCAGACTGAATACACCTGGCGCCCGGAGGCCCACAAGGGGTAACCACGAAAGCCACCATGATTTGAGTCCCAATCCTCTCCCGTTTTGGTATACTCTGCACCTGGTTGCCACATCCATGCCATACACATGCACGCGCACATCCATGCAGCAACCGGCCACTTCGAACAGGGTTCACAACGAGCTTCAGACGAATTCCAGGTTAAAGAGAGAACTATTTTGACACTGTTCAGACCATGTATCGACCTGCACCAGGGTAAAGTAAAACAGATTGTTGGTGGCAGCCTGAGCGACCGGGGTGCTGACAGTCACTGCGTCAGCAACTTTGTCAGTGACCACAGTTCGGCCTACTATGCCGGGCTGTACCGGTCAAACCGGCTGACAGGCGGCCATGTTATCGCGCTTGGCCCCGGTAACGAGAGGGCAGCGCTTGAAGCGCTCGCCCAATGGCCGGATGGCTTGCAATTTGGCGGCGGAGTCACTAACGAGAACGCAGCAGCATACCTGCAGGCGGGCGCTTCTCACGTCATTGTGACCTCATTTCTTTTTGAAAATGGAGAACTGTCACCAAAACGACTGGATCAGATAAAAAAAGAAACCGGCAAGGATCACCTGGTTTTGGATTTGAGTTGCAGAAAAACCGATAGTGGCTGGCATATTGCGACAGACCGCTGGCAAACCATCACCCGCACTGCGGTCAACAAGGCCACCCTGAACGAACTGGCAGGTCACTGTGCAGAGTTTCTGATTCATGCGGCCGACGTGGAAGGGCTGCAGGGCGGCATTGATCAGCAGTTGGTGAAACTGCTGGGCGAACACACATCCATTCCTGCCACCTATGCCGGTGGAGCCCGTTCCCTGCACGACCTGGAACTGGTAAATACACTGTCTGCCGGCAAGGTGGATCTTACCATTGGCAGTGCGCTGGATATCTTTGGCGGCACGGGGGTCACACTGAAAGAGTGCATTGCCTGGAACCGATCCAGCCGTTAAAATTACGCATTTTACAAAGAAATATCAGGAATAGACCATGGGCAGAGCCTACCAAAACCGAAAAGAATCCATGGCGAAAACCGCCGCTGCAAAAACCAAAATCTATAGTAAATATGGCCGGGAAATCTACGTGTGCGCCAAGGCTGGCGGTATAGACCCCGACGGAAATCTTACGTTAAGGAGCCTGATCGACAAGGCAAAAAGGGATCAGGTGCCCACCCATGTTATCGATAAGGCCATCGAAAAGGCAAAAGGAGGAGCAGGTGAAGACTACTCCGTAGCACGATACGAGGGATTCGGCCCGGGCAACTGTATGGTGATTGTGGACTGTCTGACTGACAACCCGAACCGTACCTTCGGAGATGTTCGCGTTTGCTTTACCAAAACCAGATCAAAAATTGGCACACAGGGTTCAGTCAGCCATATGTTCGATCACTCGGCTATTTTTGTTTTTGAGGGTGACGACGAAGAGGCCGTGCTGGAAGCTCTGATGGAGGCGGACGTCGATGTCACCGATATTGAATGTGAAAACGGAAAAATCACCGTTTTTGCCCCGAATGGCGAGTATTTCAAAGCCAAACAGGCCCTGAGCGGCACATTCACGGACCTGGAGTTTGAAGTGGATGAAATCCAGTTCATTCCCCGGACAACCACAGAGCTCACTGGCGAGGACGTGGAATTGTTTGAAAAGTTTATCGACATGCTAAACGATGTTGATGACGTTCAGAATGTATATCACAATGCTGAAATCTGACCTGCTGCACTTTTTCATTGTCAAATAAAACCGGACGCTGAATCGAAATACCAGACAAAAAATCGTTTCACTGATAGCTCCGCAGGCAAGACATCCTTACCTTGTAGTGTTTTGCAACCGGCCCATGTATATTGTTGACTCATGCGTACTGTTCACTCGCGCATGGCTGGTCACTCACGTATGGCCGTTAACTCACGTATAGCTGTTAACTGGTGTATAACTGTTACCTGCTGAAAGGCACATGGCCACAGGGAGCCTCCCGATGCTAAAAAAAATACTATGGGCAATACTGGGCATCGTTATTGCGATCCCCATTGTTGGCGGGATTGCCGGAATAAAATTGAGCCAGTTTGAGGCCATGCGTGAGGCCGGTGCAAACAGAAGCAGACCACCAACCAGGGTCAATGCCGCTATCGCAAAAGAAGTTCGCTGGCACCCTCACCTGTCCGCCGTGGGCACCGTGGTCCCCATTAAAGGCGCCACTCTCACTGCTGACTCGGATGGCACCATTCAGGAAATACTCTACACCCCCGGCTCTGAGGTCAAAGCGGGTGAAGAACTGATTCGTTTTGATACCGACGTACAAAAAGCGCAGTTGAACGAAGCGGAAGTCACCCTGAATCGGGCAAAAATTGCCTACAAACGGGCCAGAGAATTAAACAGGACACGAAATATTTCAAGGTCGGACATGGATACCGCCGAAACCAATGTCCAGCAAGCGGAGGCACGCGCCAGGTATTTTCGTACCGTCATCGCACGAAAAACCCTGCGCGCACCCTTTGCCGGAAAGCTTGGCATCAGTCATGTTTCCGAGGGACAATATATATCCAGAGGTACCCCGATTGTCTCGTTACAGTCTCTCGATCCGATTTATGTCCATTTTTCAGTTCCCCAGAAAAACCTGAAGGACATCAAGGAAGGGCTGAAAATCAAGGTTACAACCGATGCCTATCCTGATCAGGTATTTCTCGGGAGAATATCAGCCATCGACCCCGAAATTGATCCTGCCACGCGAAGCATCAGAGTCCAGGTAACCCTGGATAACCCGAAACAAAAACTCAGGCCCGGCATGTTTGTATCGCTGAACATCAGTCTTGACCGGACGGTCAATCTGATTTTTATCCCCGCTACTGCCGTACTCTATGGCTCTTACGGCAATTCTGTTTTTGTTATCGAAGAACAGCAGCAGTCCGACCAGGGTCAACCCGGGCTCCAGGTGCGTCAGCAACTGGTACGACTCGGCATTAAACAGGGGGATTTCGTGGCAGTAAGCGATGGGCTGGAAGCAGGTACTCGTGTTGTCTCAACCGGCTCTTTCAAGCTCATGCCAAACATGCCGGTCGAAATTGATAACTCGCTTGCACCCGAGTTCAAACTCGACCCCTCCCCCTCCAACAACTGAGCGGCCCGGGAATGAAAGCACTTACTGACATCTTTATCCGCCGACCGGTGCTTGCCGTTGTGGTTAACCTGGTCATCATTATTGCCGGCCTGCAAGCCTGGAATTCACTGACCGTTCGCCAATATCCGCAAAGTGAAAACGCATCCGTGCTGGTAGTAACGCCTTATATCGGTGCCAGCGCCGAGGTAGTGAGAGGCTTTGTAACCACGGCCATTGAACGTGCCATCTCGGCTGCCGATGGCGTGGACTATATCGAGTCAAAAAGTATGCTTGGTCTTTCCATGATTTCCGCACGCCTGAAGCTCAACTATGACCCTACCAGAGCGCTTGCAGACATCACGGCCAAAGTCAATCAGGTCAGAAACGACTTGCCGGCCGAGGCCGAGCTTCCGTCAATCAGCATCCAGTCCGCAGACTCGGAATTTGCCGCCGCCTATCTGAGTTTTTCGTCCGATTCGCTGTCGCAAAGCGAAATCACCGATTATCTGGTCAGGGTCATTCAACCCAGGCTCGCCTCACTGGAAGGGGTACAACGCGCAGACATTTTCGGAGCCCGTACCTTTGCAATGCGAGTGTGGATGCAACCCGAACGCATGAAAGCGCTTAACGTGACACCGACCCAGGTACACAGGGCGTTGACCACCAACAACTATCTTTCCGCCGTAGGCAGTACGAAAGGGACTTATGTCCAGGTCAATCTGACAACCAACACCGACCTGCATACCACGGAAGAATTCGAAAACCTGGTCATTCGGCGAGAAAACGACACCATCATTCAACTCAAGGATGTGGCCAGGGTCGAACTTGGCGCCGAAGAGTACGACACCCGCGTCAGCTTTAATGGTGAAACCGCCGTATTTATGGGGGTTTTTCCACTACCCAACGCCAACACAATTGACGTGGTAAAACGATTAAAACAAGACCTGAAAAGTATCAGAAAAAGCCTCCCGCCCGGTCTGGAAGTTCATATTGGCTACGATGCTTCAGAGTACATCAGTGACGCGATTGAAGAAGTCGTTGGCACACTGACCGAAACGCTGCTAATCGTTGTCATTGTGATATTTCTTTTTCTGGGTTCGGTTCGCTCGGTATTGGTTCCGATTGTCGCCATTCCGGTTTCACTCATTGGTGCCATCTTTCTCATGCAGGTTTTTGGCTTTACCCTGAATTTGCTAACCCTGCTGGCCATTGTGCTATCCGTTGGACTGGTGGTTGATGATGCCATTGTTGTGGTTGAAAATGTCGAGCGCCACCTGCGGGAAGGACGAACCCCGCTCGAAGCAGCCAGCATTGGCGCACGCGAGTTAATCGGGCCTGTCATTGCCATGACAATCACGCTCGCTGCCGTTTATACCCCTATCGGGCTGCAGGGAGGCCTGACCGGCTCCCTGTTCAGGGAATTTGCTCTCACCCTGGCAGGTGCCGTCACCATTTCCGGCATAGTCGCACTCACTCTTTCCCCGATGATGAGCGCAAAACTCTTGAAAAGTGCAGAAGATGAAGAGCGCGGCTTCACCGGGTGGGTGAATCATCTGTTTGACCGACTGCGCGAGTTATATGGCCGGACACTGGCACGCACACTAAACGCCCGCCCTGCCGTTTACAGCACCTGGGCGGTACTGAGCTTTATGGTAGTACCCATGTACATGTTTTCCCCGAAAGAGCTGGCTCCACTTGAAGATCAGGGGTTTATGTTCGGCATTATCTATAACTCGGCCAATGCGTCTGCAGACCAGAAGGATCACTTTGGCAAAGCCGCCGAGAGCGTGTTTCTCAATGCACCGGAACGGGATATGACCTTTCAGATCCTCATGTCGCCCTCCGACCCTTTTGCCGCAGCCAATGGCGTAGGTGGCTTCAGCGGTATGGTGTTAAAGCCGTTTGACGAGCGTGACAGAACCGTAACACAGATTATTCCGGAAATGCAGGCAAAACTGTCAGCCATTCCGGGCCTGCAAATCTTTGCCAGTCGCCCTCCGGCATTACCGGGAGGTTCCAACTTTCCCGTAGAGTTTGTGATCGCATCGACTGCCGAGCCGGCAGAGATGCTGGAGTACGCCAGACAACTGCAAATGGAAGCCATGAAAAGTGGGGTTTTTTACTTCCCTCCGCAAATTGATCTCAAGTATGACCAGCCTCAGTCAGAAATCATCATTGACCATCAGAAATTATCTGCACTGGGCCTTAGCAACGCACAGGTCGGGCAGGATTTGGGGGCTGCCCTGGGTGGCAACTACGTGAACCGATTCAACATTAATGGCCGCGCCTATAAAGTTATCCCCCAGGTGACCCGACGTGATCGACTCAACCCGGATCAGCTTAAGGATATTTACATTTCCGGGCCGGACAACCAAATGGTACCACTCAGCACCATTGCCACCATAAAAGACAGCACGGTGCCACGCTCGCTGAACCGTTTTCAGCAACTGAATGCTATAAAACTATCGGGAATGACAGGCCAGGTAGACGAAGGATTGAAAGTGCTGGAGCAGGCAGCAAGGGAAATTCTTCCCCCCGGCTATACCATCAACTATACAGGCGAGTCCCGCCAGTTGAGAACTGAAGGAGGCAAGTTTCTGCCCGCTTTGGGGATGGCAATTCTGATGATATTTCTGGTGCTTGCCGTTCAGTTCAATTCATTCCGGGACCCACTGGTTATTCTTCTCGGTTCGGTGCCGCTCGCCATGTTCGGCGCTATGGTTTTTTCCGTGCTAAAGCTGCCCGACCCCAATCTGCCCTATTGGACCAATGGCTGGACATCCACCATGAACATCTATGCCCAAATCGGGCTGGTCACCCTGGTCGGGCTGATTTCCAAAAATGGTATTCTGATTGTCGAATTTGCCAACAAGCTGCAGGAGCATGGAAAAGAAAAGATGGCGGCAATACAGGAAGCAGCAATGACCCGATTCCGCCCCGTGCTGATGACCTCCATCGCCACTATTGCAGGGCATTTCCCATTAACCCTGGTTGACGGGCCGGGCTCTGCTGCAAGAAACTCTATTGGCGTTGTTATAGTGGGAGGCATGGCAATTGGCACACTGTTTACCCTGTTCGTCGTACCATCACTTTATATGCTGATCGCCCGAAGACATAACCGGGAAATACCGACCCTTGTGACAGAGTTCAAAACAGAAGCAGAAACAAAAGACGTTGACTGCCGCGCGTAATAAAAACAGCCCGCGTTTTCCCGGCACCGAAACAGGGCCGGGAAACCTTTCTGTTGCTACTGCCCGGGTCGTTATATCATAATCGCTTCGTATTGCCCGATAAAAACATAACGACAAAAGGCGGTAAATCAGGCTATACTGGCCAAGATTTTTATTCGCGTTGGCATTTACGTTGAAATGCTGGTATTTATTTCACTTTTCCAATTCTCATTTTTCTAACCCCTGTTTCCAAATCACAACCAAGCCCATGTCACAACTGAGCCACTTGATCAAACAAGCAAAAAACGGAAACCGTATCAACGATATGTTTAAAACCGAGTCTCTGGTTTTCAGCTACGAAGCAGACAAACTCAATGAAACCGGCCACACATTGGAGAGCCGGCTGGACAAACTGGAGTCTCTGCTTTTCGGATACCCCGATGCCACTCCCGTAAAGTCAGAGGGCATTATCCGGGAACTGCAATCAATCGCCGAAATACTTTGACGCAGGGCGTTGCCAGTCAAGGGTGGCGGCTTCAGTTCACTTCGGGCGCAAACGTCCTGTGTCTCGGACTCATCACTTCTTGTTGAAAACTGCCCTTGTCGGGTTATACTCTCCACTGAACGGCAGCAATACAAACCGGAGCAATGGAATGGAGCATATCAAGGGCAAGATTAATGAAGTAATTTTGCTGCTGGAGGAGGGAAAAATATCAGAGCATGAGGCTCATATTGCAATTGCAGAAATCACCACCAGCATTCCCGAGGAAGACATTTTATCCTCGTTCGTCAACGAGTTCATGGAAACCGAGATCAGAACCATGGATATATCTGAAGACGACAAACGGACACTTCTGAATTGTCTTGAAAATGAAGGCCATGTTGAAGACTAGCTCAATATTACCCCGATCCGGGAACATGCACCTACCTGAAAACCGAACGTACCTGAAAACTGAACGTACCCGAAAACACAAGCTACAACCTGGCGAGCCCGGCACCATCGCCCGCCAATAACAGACCAGAAAATAACGACAGGCAGGCTTAAAGAAATGACCAATTCAAGATCGCTCATTAAACTGGAAATGTTCGAAATCACACACTTTCAGGAAGAAGTGGATATTCATCAACTGCAAAAAACACACATCGCCTACTCCGGCTCTCCGGTCAAGCACCCTCACGACAAACATAAATTGCTACTTGTTATTGACCCGTATAGCGCAAACTCGTCCTATTACGAATTCAAAAAATCCGATATCGGACATATAGAGGAGCTGCAAAGCTCGGTAAATCTGAAGGGGGACACCTGTGTGATGATCAGGCTCTGGATAAGAAAAGGCTGCATTGGCATAAAATGCACGCCCTTTATTGCAGAACAAACACCTTCACTGGATTTTTAAGCCTGTTACCACTACCCGGCCCTGCCAGCCCGCCATTGGACTCAGATGTTTCCGGAAGAACCACCGGAGCCGAAGAAATGATAGGTCTCTTCTTCTGGAATAACAGATGTCCAGTAGCGTCGCCTGGCCTCTTTAAACTTCTTTCTCAGTTCAAATCGTTCTTCTATCTGGTGTTGTTGAAGCAACCACTTGATCGCCAACTGGTAGGTTTCCTCGAAACCCCGCTCGCCAATAATCAGCTCTGTTTGTTTGTGGCAGGCGTATAACGCGAGACACTCATAGGATGGACGACCTTTTCTTTTTCTGTAGACTCTTTTCATCCCCTTAACGCTGCCATCATCCGCAAACAATTTATTCACATCAAGATCACGACTTAAAGAGCGTGCCTTTTTTATTGCAGCCACTTTTGCTTCAAACTCTTCTGCAGCTTTTCTGCCGGCGGCAGTCAAAGGAAAGTATTTCTGGGTTTTTGTTTCTCGATCCCAGACTCGGTATCTTTGAGGATTGATTTTGTTTGGATGGAAAAGTATAGCCATAATTACCTTCGTATCATCTCCCGACAGGAAGAACCGGGAGTTAACCTCCTATTATTTCAGAATAACAACTGACAACCATTCGACCAGAACCGGCTATTTCCTCGCAAGGTTCCAGCTATCGCAACACGCACTGGTGCACTGCCTTGTCAGCCCTCCGTTTTCACCCTGCTGATGCAGTATAATCGCTACCAGCGTTGAGTTTACCTTATTGCGTTACCGTGCGATACCATTTTAGCTGCCTTGCAGCATTCATTGCCATTATTCGCATCAACGACTGCCCCTCAAGCGCATCCTGGCCGCAATTTTCGCTGCATCAACGGCCCTTCCCCGGCGATTGGTTACTCCATCGAGCCATTGTGCGACCGTGTCCGGGTTACGGTACATCCAGTCGCGCACCGCGCGGTCAACAGGAGCAAACTCATTGAGAACCATATTCATCAGTTCATTTTCTATCTTCAGTGAAAATTTCAGATTGCCCAACAAGTGTGAGACGTTTGGACAGTCATTACGAAAACCGGCACGGACATTGGTGTATACTGCAGAGCCACCGAGATTTGGGCCGAAATAGTTATCACCACCACCAAGGTAACGAATGTCGAACTGATCATTCATCGGGTGTGGTGCCCAGGCTAAAAAAGCGATCCACTCCCGGTTACGAATATGACGTTTTACCTGATATAACATCAGAAATTCCGGCAGCTCGACCAGGGAAAAATCCCCCAGTGAAAAATCATTTCTGGCAATGATATCATGCAGCAGAGCATTACCATCATTGCCTTTTTCAAGGCCATGCAGCTTGTTTTTAAATTTATCCTTGAACTGGTTGATATCGGAGAATGACTTGACACCGGAGTCGTATACATAAGATGGAACTGCCAGCGTATATTTGGCTCCAGACAGATTTCGGCCAAGCACTTCAATACGATTGTTGTCCCGGTAGGGTTGAACAATCGATTCCATGGTGGGCATCCAGTTGCCCAAAAACACATCCAACTCCCCGCTACCAAGCTTTTGGTATATCTCGGGCACGAACAGCTCTCTGGTGTCTGTTTCATAACCGAGGTAGTCGAGCAGAGTTGCAGCAATAGCCGTCGTTACCTGAACGTCAGTCCAGCTGACAACTCCAAATCTGACCCGTTTGCAATCGCCTGCCAGAGAAGCTGTCGACAATAAAAGCGATACCAATACCAACAGGATATGACTTTTCATGGGTAACCTCGTCAGAATAGAAACCAAGTCGTTATATCATAGGCATTTTTTCGGAATTAATATAGTTCAGTCAGGCTTAAACCTGCACTATTATCGCATCCTGTTTTTAAAAAACTCACATAATCAAGTGTAGTGATCTGCCAGACCGGTGCGAAACGCCATCAGGCCCTGGCCCATCTCTGCAAACTGACAGGTAAACCCCAAAAAAATGAAGCCATAGTCATCAAAATTGACAATAAGAATAGCTCTCATTAATATGTGTCGAGTTCGTTACCATTTGTTACGGATCAGTTAATAAACGTTTCCCATCAATAGTAGATAATATTTGGAGGTTCCCGGATGAAAAAAACCGTTGCTTTGTTCTCTGCACTATTACTCGCCTCATTATCCATACCAGGACAAGCCGGACTAATAACGTCTGGTGATATTTTCCTTACGAATACTCCAGTCTCCCCAACTGAAGGAAGGGTTGAGTTTGGATATTTTAATTTCAGTGTCTCTGATTCTGATTGCCGCGGGTGGTCCGGGCAGGCGAACCTGCCTTGTAAATATGATTTCCTCTGGTCAGCGACCGGCCTGGATCTGGATGTCGATATGTATTTGGTGAATGATAACAATGATAACAATCAGGTGGATGTCGGTGACAGCCTGATGGGTGGCAGAATGGGTTTGGGAGGGTTCATGGCTCCCTCAGCCACACTGGATGATGGAAATTATATTGCAGTAATCACCTCGGGCGATATTGGCAGCGGCTGGTTGCAACCCGGAATCGATGATCTTTTTCCAGGTTATGGCACCACCAAACTGAGCTGCCCGCCTTCCTCCTGGGGCTGCACGGTCACTCCACCAGGCACAGCCGTTGGCAATCTGGAAATAGCATACAGCCAGTTCTCGAACGGTACAGCAACCGTCAGGGCTGATTCTGCCAATGTTTCAGAGCCGGCCTCAATCGCACTGTTGTGTCTGGCGCTTTCAGGCCTGGTATATGGCAGACGCAGAAAAGTGTGACACAGGAGTGGTAACGGGCTCGGTGATGATGAGAGATATGACCGTGAGGCCGGCTTTCCACTTCGTTCGTACTTCCTGTTTTTTACCTTTTTATTGCAGGAATTAAGCCTTTTGGACGATTACACTACGCCCCCTTGTCCCGTACCATTAAGCCATACTGATTAAGGATACCAAGCGAATTCTTTTTCAGGCCTGAGGTTTTGTTTTTAGTTTCCTATCAGGGCCTGCACAGTTCAAGCTCTGTTACGAAGCGATGTTACCGGCACAACTTGCCAGGTGATGTCGCTTTTTTTTTGCGTAAACGGTTTGCTTCCGTCTGTTTGTGCCCGTTCCCGTCCTGTTGTGACCTAATCAGATTCAAGCCGGAAAGGGGGCAATGAGTCTATCAGGTATTTCCCGTAACGGCGGGTCACTGCGCGGTTGTCCAGCAGGGATATCTTGCCCCGGTCTTTTTCGTTTCGAATTAACCTGCCACAACTCTGCTTGAGACGAACCGCTGCCTGGGGCAGGGTCAGCTCCATAAAGGGGTTACCCCCCCTTGACTCTATCCATTCGGCGAGTGCGGCATCCAGAGGGTCATCGGGAACGCTGAACGGGATTTTGGCAATAACGACATGCGTCAGGTAGTTGCCCGGCAAATCCAGCCCTTCTGCAAAGCTTGCCAGACCAAAAAGCGTGCTCTGTTCACCCGCATCCACTTTTTCACGATGAACACGAATCACTTCCGATTTACTCATATCATCCTGCCGGATAATGTGCCCCCTGGCATCCTGGCCCAGGGCAAAATACACATCATTCATCTGTTTTCTGGAACTGAACAGAACCAGCATGCCGTCCCCGGTCTTTTTGGAATCAGGGCTATCTGGCTGTTTGACAGCCTGTTGATTATCGTTTTCCGGCCTTTTGCCCGCAAGGTTTTTATCAGCAATACTGTTTTTACCGGCAAAATTGTTTTTACCAGAAATAGCCTCAAGCACAAAATCAGAGACGTCTTTGGTGTGCGCTTCTGTTCTTGACGGGTCTGCCATCTTGCCGGGTATAACCAGCTCACTAACCCCGGGATAGTCAAAGGGGCTGGGGAGCAAACGAAAAAAACTGGAATCTGCCAGGCCGTTTTTAAAGCAAAAAGCGCTGAAGTTATTCCCTGAAGACAGTGTTGCTGAAGTCAGAACCACCCCGTACGCACGCTTCCATAACCCGGCACCAAGTACGCTGTCGGCGACGATTGGCCCTGCCGAGCAAACAAAGTCCATAAGGTCGTCGTTAATCTGTCTTTTTACCCACTTGGCCACAGGCCGTTGCTCGTTACCTGTTTCGGTGCTGAACAGCTTCCATAACCCGGCAGCAGATTCACTGCGCTGGAAAAGTGCACCAATAACCGGATACCAGACTTCTGCGTCCTCCCGACTGATCGCATCCGTACCGATGCTGACATCATCACTCAAGGCTTTTTTCAGCTCGACATGAAGTTTTTCAAACTGGACGGTGGTGGATGCGAAGCTTTTCTGAAGGTTAAGGCTTAACGAGGCGAGTGCCTCAGGCAACTCTCCATTCCGGAATCGGTGACAGTATTGGGCAACCTCTTTATCAACCTCTTCCGGCCATTCAATCCGGTCCATCAGATAATGGAAGAGTTCGTCCAGTTGCATGTCAATTTCGCGCGTCATCGAGCCGATCTGGTCTATGATTTTTTGCAGATCCGGCCTGCCCAACAAATAACGGTTTAAATCGGCGAGAGACTTGCTTCCCTGCTTCAACCATTGCCGGGTTCCAGACAAATAGGAAGTGCGGGAAAAGTGACTGAGGGCTTTGTCGGCAAGATGATGGGCCTCATCAAAGACAAAGATGGTTTTTTCGGTTTCCGGCAGGATTATGCCGCCTCCCAGTGTCAGGTCGGCCAATACCAGGTCGTGATTGCAAACCAGCACATCAACCTTGTCCCATTCATTTCTCGCCTGATAATACGGACAATGGGAGAAGTGACTGCAAGCCCGGTTTGTGCAGGAACGGTTGTCAGATACCAACTGTAGCCGCTCCCCTTCGCTAAGAGAGGTTTTCAGTTGATCAAACTCGCCATTCCATTCAAACGAGGCGTAGTGTTTCAACAACTGGTGCAAAAGATCCTGTGGAATCTTCCTGACACCTGTTTGTTCGGCCAACTGCCCCGGAAACAGGTCAGCCTGCCCTTCTGCCTGAGCCATCAGCCCTTCCAGCCTGGACACACACAGGTATCGGCCACGGCCCTTTGCAAGTGTGAAATTGAAATCAAGACCGGAGTTGTCTCTGAAATCCGGCAAGTCTTTTTCTACCAGTTGTTCCTGCAGGGTAATGGTGGCGGTCGAAATAATGAGATTCTTTTGCAGATACTGCGCAGCAGGAATCGCTGAAGAAAGGTAAGCCAGGGTTTTTCCTGTTCCCGTCCCCGCTTCGATAACGCAGACTTTCTCAGGTTCAGTGATTTTTCCATTTTCCTCACGCTCGAACAGATAGCGGGTAATATCGGCAATCATCTGACGCTGACCGGTTCGCGCAGTCAACCCGTTTGCCTTCAGGAAGGCAGAATAACCGGATTGTATGGTTTTTTTTACCTCTTCAGGAATCATTTGATCCATCACTTTCTGACCAGGCACCCAACACGCCAACCCGGAACTTCCTCCCGTCCATACTAAAGATCACTCCATCCCGGGTGATCGCTTCCAGTTTCAGGTTGGAAAGAGAGTCTCCCGTTTTCAGGTAGGCATTGTTTATCATAACCCTGCTGGCTGACCTGTCATCGGAATAGATATGGCTGTTAAACACAAGATCAGGCACCCGCCGCCTGAAACTGGCTGGAAACGAGCTTAAATGAGCAACATCTTCCTGCTCGGCCTGAAGCGGATCGGCTGGCGCCGTTTTGGCCGACTTGCCTTTGGCCTCACTCTTTGTGCTTACCGGATTATTGGCTCCTTGCAGCGGTCTGCTTTCATTTTTACGCTGTCTGTCAGCCCGATCCCGGTTCTGAACCCGGTTATCGGGCCTTGATGATATATCACCGGCAGGTCTGGGCGATTGTTCCTGAACCCGCACTGACCCCGTCGGCGGTGACTCTGCCGTTTTTTTTCCGGCGGTTTTAGCTGTGGTTTGAGAGGGAACTGAAACTGGCGGAGGTGGCTGAATCACCGGTTGCACAGGTTCAGTGAGAGAATTGGCCGGACCGGATAGAGAGCCGGACAGCAAGGCATCGACCCGACCTGAACGCTGTTGACCAAACAGGCCTCCCTGCCAGGCAAACCACAGAATTATCGCCAGCAGGTTAATGACGACCAGGGCCCCTGCGGTGAAAGCCGCGTAATTCGGCCGCTGTTTTTTACGAAAGATCAACTGTTGCTGCTGACCAAACTCGGGTACCTTTCCCTGATGGCGTTCCGCTTCAGACTTTTTCAGCGCGTCGAGGATGTAGGACATATTATTGCTCCTGAGCGACAAGCCATCTGCTTATTGATGGATATAGCAGCGGAATGGTGTCATCAAGTTCACCATTGATACGAATTTGCGTCATCTCTCCTGCAATACCGTCGTCCGCCAGGCCCGTCGCAGCCTGAAACAGGCGCACTTGCTGTTCCATATCCAACTCGTCCGGAGAATCGTAAAACCTGATGATGGCTGTAATATCATGGCCAGCCGGATTCGCGCTCTCTGTATCAACTGTATCACCCGTACGAAGCCTGTAGTCAGCAAAAACCGCGTCGCCCGCCTGCTTCCATTTTTTCTTGATCTGTGACAGGGAACCGGCAAGCCAGTCGGATTTTTTGCCAGGCTGGCCAGGCCTGATCAACGCTGCCTTATAGGGAGGTAACATCCAGAGATAGACAAAGTCTCCTCGCCACCAGCTTTCCATGTCTGACCGGGTAAGCCATTTTTCACCCTGTGGCGTGTCTGCCAGCACCAGCAGGTCGGAGCCGTTTACCCGTTTGATGATCAGGTACCCCTTTTCTTTCAGATCAGGGTTGAAAACCTTAAAAAGACCAGGCCGGTTAACATCGATAAAGGCTTGCCAACTGCCTTGTCTGCTCTCACATTTGAGCCCCTTTGACTCAATCGAGCTGCAGAGTGCTGACTTGTCCTTGAACATCCCCTCGACACCCCACATTGAACCGAGGTAGCCGTACGCTTTCTGTTCATCAACAACAGTTTTCGACCAGGTCAGACTCGCCTGCACATCGGGAGATAGCATTGGCCTGACCGGTTGTTCACCGGCAATACTTTCATGCAAATTCAGGGGCGACTCGGGAGACCCGGCTGTGGGTGATCGTGTTTCGTCTTTGAGTTCGGTATTTTTGTTTTTGGGTGCGGTCGTCGTATTATCAGGTGCGGCCGCTGTATTTTTTGAGGCGATTGCAGATACAAACCCGGAAAGGGTTTCCGTTTCAACGCCAGATTCGGCTTCCATCAGGAAGTTCCGAGGTACTGGAATAAAGTAGAGGATTGCAAGCAACAGCAAGGCAACCACCACACCCAAAGCGGTGAATGTATAGACACCCGCTTTTCCTGGTGTTTTTCCTGTAATCGGAAACAGGGCTTCTTTCACAGACCGGATTGCCATCGAGCGGGATACCTGATCCGCATCTTCCCCGTATGCTGCCAGCAAACATCTGTCACACACCAGGTTAATGAGCCTGGGAATCCCCCCGGTTGCCTTGTAGATAACATTCAATGCCGACCGGCTGAATATTTGCTGGTTGGAACCGGCCACCGAAAGACGAAAACGAACGTAGGATTCAGTTTCCTCACGATTGAGACCTTCCAGGTGGTATCGAGCGGTAATCCTTTGCGTCAACTGGCGCAGTGACCGGTTCTGAAGCAGCACTGTCAATTCCGGTTGGCCAATCAGGATGATTTGAAGCAGTTTTTTATCGTTGGTTTCCAGGTTGGTCAGCAACCTTATTTGTTCCAGTACAGACCCTGAAAGATTTTGTGCCTCATCAATCATCAGCACGGTATGGCGCCCTGCCGCATGTGCTTTTAGCAGGTATTGATTGATCACATCAATATAGTGTTTGACAGACCTGGAAGTTTCTCTCGTAATACCCAGTTCATCACACAGGGTATCCAGAAGTTCGAGAACGCTGAGCTTTGGATTAATGATCCAGGCGACGTCGGTGTTTTCGGGAAGCTGGCTTAAAAAACCCTTGCAGACAGTGGTTTTGCCTGTGCCGACTTCCCCGGTCACAAGAATAAACCCGCCTTGCCCTTGCACACCATACAGCAAATGAGCCAACGCCTCCTGGTGGCGATCACTCATAAAAAGAAAGCGCGGATCCGGGACGATCGAAAATGGCGGTTCAGCGAGAGAGAAATAATTGCAATACATCAGTGACGGAGTCGGCTCTTAAAGACACCGCATGCTAAAGGAAAAACAGGTAGCACACAAGCTGACCTGAAATCTGTCTACTCACCAGGCAGTAAGGTTATCCTGAAGAAATTACCCGTAATTCGCCTTTTTTCACCTGCAAACGGCCTTCAATACGCAAGATGCACTTTTCCAGGGTCTGGCTGATTTTTGCATGGGTTCTTATCATGGCAATTTTGGGCCAGGTTGCCCTTTCTCCTTCTCTGGTCAGTTTCGCAACAAATTCAGGAGACGGGTTACTGAGCATTTTTTGGTAATTTTGCAGGGATACTTCAGGCGCAATAGTTACATCCCCGATATACTTTTGGGCAAGTATGGCATACATCTGGCCGGAAGCCTGCCGTAACATCTCCGGCCCTGCGGATTTCCTTAAAAAGTCAAAAACCACCTTTCCATGGAACCCCGCCTCTGCCTTGAGCAAACGGACAGGCAATGACCACAGGCTTTTCTTGCCGGATTTCGAGCTGCCTTGCAAAAATGGCACAATGTGGGGGTTTGTCTGACTCACGATCGAAAAATTCACATCGTAAAGATGCATCAGGCGTTCAATCGGCAAATCGCTGACCACGGAACCATCGACCCACTTCAGGCCGGGCATGTAATCGGTCAGTTCACCCCGTTTGGTCTTTTTCATCAGGGTAGTCGGCGGGAAAATGCCCGGCACGGAACAGGAGGCCTGGGAGGCACTCCACATCAGCAGATAAGGGGAGGTATAACGACTTAACAAGCGGGCTTTCTGATGATCCTGGGTCGGAGAAACCGTGATATTTACGCTTCTTCCTGTCCTTTTCCAGGATTCTTCAAAAGTCAGCTCGCCAATATTTGAACGTAAACAGGAGCGAAGCTGATCCGGACTCATAAATCCCTGACCGGTAATCCCCTTGCAGATTCCCTGCCACTTCCAGGGGGACAGGTTATGGTGATCCGGGTCAAGCATTTCGGGAAGTTCCGCATCGGTATAACTGCCCAGCATGGCGGCAACCAGGGAGCCAACACTGGAACCTGCGATCACCCTGGGCAGCAGCCCCCTTTCCCACAGTGCCTTGATCACACCAATATGGAACATGCCAAGGGTGGCTCCTCCACTCAGCAATAATGCCGGGCGACCAAAACTGAGCAGGGTGTCCTGGAAAAACCTCAACTTCTCGTTGTCCCGAAAGCCCTCGACAGATTCGTCACAGAGATAATTCAGTGATGCACACACCTGGTTGATATATTCTTCGATAAGGTGTTTCGTGCCCACCCGACTGCGAGTATAGAGCGCCGGGTTCCCCATGTTTCCCAGGTCGTGATGCAAGCCTTCGCGAAGCGAGCGAACAAGTTCGCAGGTGTTTTTCTGCTGGTGACAGGTGCGTAACTGGCTAAAACGGTCGTAAACCAGATTGTAGTTGTACTGATCACTGACAAATCGCTCTTTCCACTCGACGTTGTTTTCGATGTGGTCGAGCTCCATGGCGCACTCTTTCCATTGCTCATACGTCGTGGCATTTTCCATTGCCGCCTTGAGTTTTCCTGTTTTGTTCAGCATGCATCTACCTGCTTGAAAAAGTGTTGTTGGACAGTATAGGTCAGACGGATTGGTTATTGAATAATAAAGACGTGATTGAAAATGCGGAAATCAAAAGTCGTCCAGATAGTCTTCATCTTCCCGGGCAAAAGGATCGTCCACTACGCCGTCATTAATCAGGAACTCACGGTATTGCAGGTAGGAGCTCCGAACAAAGGAATACTTGTCTCCGATAATCAGCCCTTCTTTTGGAATAAGGTCAGCACGCACATCGACCAGCTTCACACCGGTCAGGGAATAACGGATTACGCTTTCATCTACCAGATAGATAGAAGGTTCCAGATACATCATTTCAACCAGTTTACCTGCTCCATCCCTTGTTGTTGACGGGCCAAGTAACGGCAGCACCAGATAGTAGCCCCTGCCAACTCCCCAATGGGCGAGAACCTGCCCCAGGTCTTCAGGTGATCGTTCCAGCCCGAACCAGGTCGCAATGTCGAAAAAACCGAGCAACCCATAGGTCGAATTGAACATCACCCGACTGGCTGACCGGGCGGACTTGATCACTTTCAGTTGCAGCAGTGAGTAGACCAGGGTTTTGATATCATCAATGTTATGAAACATGTTGGTCACACCCTTATCGACAATACCCGGTGTGACAAAACGGTAGGCCTGCGCAACGGGCTTTAACAGGTGGGTATCCAGTGTTTCATTAAACCTGAACACTTTTCGATTGAAGCTTTCCCATGGATCCACTTCATTTCCGTTAATCTCTACACTCCTGGCAAAGGGAGCAATAGCCAAAGAGAAACCGAAAGAGACAAATAATAACCAGGCAAAAGCCCAATTCTTTTTCATACAATCCTGACCAGGCCGTTATATCAGTTTTTATTGCACTAACATTTACGAAGTATGACCGATCCGGCCGAGTAGCCTGCGCCAAAAGAGCACAAGACCCCGATATCCCCTTCCCTGAAATCACTTTTGTAGTGGTGAAACGCTATCACCGAACCGGCTGAACTGGTGTTTGCATAGGTATCGAGAATAACAGGCGACTCTTCTCTGGTCGCCTCTCTGCCCAGCACTTTTTTGGATATGAGGAGATTCATACTCAGGTTTGCCTGATGCAGCCACATTCTTTTAATATCAGAGGGGGCCAATTCACACTCGGCAAGGTGTCGGGACATCATTGACGCGACCAGCGGAACAACCTCCTTGAATACTTTTCTTCCCTGCTGGACAAACAGCTTGTCCGGCAATCCTTGCCGGGACTCGTCTGCACGATTCAAAAACCCGAAATTATTCCTGATCATATTGGAGTACCGGGTTTTCAGTCGGGCAGATACCACCTCAAATGAGGACTCGGGCTTCGCTTCAGACAAAGCTTCAACAAGTACCGCAGTACAGGCATCGCCGAAAATAAAGTGGCTGTCCCGGTCGCGAAAATTCAGATGTCCGGTGCAAATTTCGGGGCTGATCACCAATACTGCCCTGGCCTGCCCGGTCTGAACCGCATTCACGGCGGCTTGCAAACCAAATGTAGCTGACGAACACGCCACATTCATATCGTATCCGAAACCGTCTATGCCAAGGGCCTGCTGGACTTCAACCGCAACTGCCGGATAAGGTCGTTCCAGATTGGAGCAGGCGACGATCACTGCATCGACATCATCGCTTGTCTTGCCAGCTTCTTCCAGCGCCTGTCTGGCAGCGACAACAGACATTTCACACTGCAGGCCTGCTTCGTCATCGGGTCGTTCCGGGATAATGGGAACCATGCGTTCAGGATCAAGAATCCCGGACTTGTCAATTACATACCGACTCTTGATACCCGAGGCTTTTTCAATAAACTCACTGGAACTTTTCTGTTTGGGGGCGACTTTCCCGGCCTCTATTTCGTCAGCGTGTTCAGCATTGAACATGTCGACCCAGGCATTAAATGATTCTACCAATTCATCATTGGAAATTGATTGGTTGGGTGTATACAAACCAGTACCACTAATCGCTACCTTCACTCCGGGTCTCCATATATTCGTTTAACAGTCATTCGGTTAACAATTACTCGTTTAACTATCATTTTGGTGAATTTGTCAAACACTGTAATGAGTGTTCATTCTCATTGCAATCATTCACATCAATAAACCTGAATTCCAATTATGTTGATATTGCAATGAGTTAGAGCGTTACGTTATTAAAGACACTCAACTTTCGCTGGCGGCCAGACTATCCGGGGCGCGGGTTTTACCGGCCAACTGCCAGGCTCTATAACAAGTTTTGCAGAACTTTATCCCACTGTCTGGTCAGACGCTTTTCCGAGACCGTCATTTTCGTGCCCAGCTGCTGGGCAAAAAAGGACACGCGATATTCTTCCAGCATCCATCTGAATAACACAAGATCATCACTTGCAATCCCGTGCTTTTTATATCGTGCATCCAACTCGACATATTTTTCCCACACCGGATTGAAATAGAGTAAAAATTCCCGCTCCTTGCTCATTTCTCTTGGCATCTTTTCTATTCGAATCAGCCCGGCTGCAAAATAGCGAGGAAACTCTGTCAACCATTCTCTTGGAGTATGAGTCAAGAATCCGGGGTAAACAAGCGTTTCCAGTTGTTGTTTTAAATCAGCCAGCGGTGAGGCGAGTGCCAGATTAATTTTACCCTTGGTCTTTTTGGCGCATTGATGGTAAGAATTTACGATTGTGAATACAATCTGATCAAATTCCATTGCCGCGTCAAAAAGGTCCTGCCGGTGTGCATCACACAGATCAATAAATTCTGTTCGATTGGATGGCAGGGTATCCGTCAGGAAATGATGCTTCACCAGGGCGAGTAAAAAGTCATCCAGCATATCTGCCTTGGTACCAACTGGCGCAAACAAAAGCGCAGTTTTATCAAACACCGGCAATTGTCTGGTCAGATGCTCCAGTGTTTGCCCGAGGTGAAGGGCGATCAGCCGGGCCAGGCCGTTTCGGTGACGGGTTTCAGCAAACAATCGGTCAGTGCTCGCCAGCAGGCTCACATTCACCCTGCAATCATCAAGGTACGGATACATGCGTATTGTTACACCCGCCTGCTTCGTGGTGATTTCAGCGGGTATTTCGCCAAAATCCCACCCGGTAATACCTTCCTTACCCCAGCGCCCTTCTATCTGCTCTATTGCCTGATTTTGTACCGATTCATTGCCAAAACGATCCATGATGGCATTCAGGTCTCTGCTTTCCATGAGTTTTTTGCCGTTTTCATCAACAACCTTTATGTTGATTCTCAGGTGCGGTTCAACCTCGATACCTTGCCAAATCTCGGGCGGAATTTTTACGCCGGTCAGATAGCCCAATTGCTTTGATAACTGCCAGGTCAGAGATTCTGACGAACTCTCAAGTTTGGGTAATACCTTGTCAACAAAATCCGGAACCGGCACAAAGTGCTTTCGATATTGCTTGGGAAGCCCCTTTATCAATTGGGTACACTTTTCTTTCAAAAAGCCGGGGACAATCCACTCCAGCTTTTTGTCTGACAACTGTTTGAGAGCGGCAACCGGGGTGATCAGTGTCACTCCGTCCGATGATTCGCCGGGGTCAAAGGTGTAATCGAGCTTGAACCGGACCGAGTCAGTCTGATAGAAATCCGGAAATACAGACCGGGAAATATAATCCGTTTCCTGCTTTTTCAGTTCATCAGCAGACAACTCCAGTTTTGCCTGTTCGTCCTTTGACAGCTTTTTCCACCAGGCATCAAAATGACGCGTGGAAACAATGTCATCAGGTATCAGCCGGTCATACAAGTCATACAGCACATCGTCTTCTATCAGGATATCCCGTCGGCGGGTTTTGTCCTCCAGACTGGCGATCTTCTCGATAAGCTGCAAATTCTTTTTATAAAAGGGTGCCCTGGTCTGAATTTCCCCTTCCACCAGCCCCGATCGGATAAATATTTCTCTGGACAGAACCGCATCTACCTTCGCGTAATTCATTTTTCGTTTTTGTACGATCGGCAGACCATAGAGTGATACATTTTCATAGCCCACCACCTGGCCACGCTTTTTTTCCCAGTGCGGCTCAAAATGGCTCTTTTTCACCACGTGAGCTGCAACAGGCTCGATCCATTCAGGCTCAATTCTCGCCACGGTTCTGGCATAGAGTTTTGAGGTTTCCACCAGCTCGGCAGACATAACCCATTTTGGTTGCTTCTTGTGAAGGCAGGAACCGGGAAACAGGTAAAACACCTTGTTCCGCGCCCCCTTGTAAGTGAAGCGTTCGTCTTTTTGTCCCACCTGCCCGAGCAAACCGGCCAGCAAGGAAACATGAACCGCCTTGTAAGATGCTTCCCGGTCGTTCTCCGTCAGTTCAAGCTGCCTGAAAACAAGATGCAGTTGGCGATGGATGTCTCGCCATTCCCGATAGCGAAGAAAGGAAATAAAGTTTTTCTGACAGTATTTCCGAAATTGAGAGTTGGAGAGCTCCTGGCGCTGTATTTCCAGTTCATTCCACAGATTTAGCAGGGATAAAAAATCAGATTCGGTGTGCTCATACTGTTTGTGGGCCTGGATGGCCGCTTGCTGCTTGTCGTGGGGTTTTTCTTTCGGATCCTGTATGGTGAGCGCAGCACAGATAACGGAGACTTCTGTCAAACAGTTGTTGGTGCTCGCCTCCACCAGCATCCTGGCGATCCTCGGGTCTGCCGGTATTCGTGCCAGCACTTTGCCTTGCGGGGTAAGCTGATTGCGTGGGGTAACCGCCCCCAGTTCCTGCAACAGCTTGTAGCCGTCGTTGATCATTCGGGCATCGGGCGCTTCAATAAAGGGGAACTTTTTAATGTCTCCCAGGTTTAACCGGGCCATTTGAAGAATGACAGAGGCCAGGTTGGTTCTGACAATTTCCGGATCGGTAAATTCAGGCCGACCAAGAAAGTCCTCTTCCGAATACAGCCGGTAACACACACCGGACTCTACCCGGCCACAGCGCCCCTTCCGCTGGTTGGCACTGGCCCGGGAAATGGCTTCCACATGCAATCGCTGCACCTTGGAGCGATAGCTGTACCGGCTGATTCTCGCTTTGCCCGGGTCAATCACGTAACGAATCCCCGGAACGGTAATGGATGTTTCAGCCACATTGGTAGCAAGCACGATTTTCCGGCCACGTCGGGAGCGAAATATTTTGCCTTGCTCGGCCGCACTGAGTCTGGCATAGAGCGGCATCACTTCTGTGTGTTTGAAGTTGCAATCGCGCAGGTGTTTGGCGGTCTCCCTGATTTCCCGCTCCCCCGAGAGAAAAATCAGTATATCTCCCGGCGCCTCTTTTCGTTGTCTTTCATTATGTTCAATTTCAGAGATAACCTGTCCGATGGCCGTTTGCACGGTCACATCTTCCTCATCACTGTCGAGCAGTTCCAGAGGCCGATAGACTACATCAACCGGATATGTTCGCCCGGACACCGAGATAACGGGCGCACCATCAAAAAACCGTGAAAACCGGTCAACATCAATGGTGGCAGAAGTAATGATCAGCTTCAGGTCTTTTCGCTTCGGCAACAGGGTTTTTAAATACCCGAGCAAAAAATCGATATTCAGGCTACGCTCATGCGCCTCGTCGATAATGATAGCTTCGTATTTTCTCAAATAGGGGTCAGTCTGAATTTCAGCAAGCAAAATCCCGTCTGTCATCAGTTTTACCAACGAGTTGTCGGATACCTGATCATGGAAGCGCACCTGGTAACCAACCAGTTCACCCACTGAACTTTTGCACTCCTCGGCAATCCGACCGGCAACTGCCCGGGCTGCCAGCCTTCTGGGCTGCGTATGTCCGATCAATCCTCTCGCACCGAGACCTGATTCCATACAGATTTTAGGTAACTGGGTTGTTTTTCCCGATCCGGTTTCGCCCGCAACAATGGCGACCTGGTGGTTCAGGATGCTTTGCGCAATGAGTTCCCTTTTCCCGGAGACCGGCAGTTGATCAGGAAACTCCCAGGGCAAAATCAATGAGCGACGAGCTTCTACCTGACACGATGAACGCTCTATGTCTTTCAGCAACTTGCCCAACCCCTGTTCTCGCCGGCCGGTATCTGCTTCTTTGGCCAGTTGAGAAATACGCTTGCCAAGCCGCCATACATCTTTGGTCAAGCACAGGGGGAGGTTTTTTAGTAATTCAGATTGGGAGAAACTGCTGTTTTGAGACATATTTCGCCTGATGGTGGCACAGAGAGTACAATTGGGGCCGTTTTATGGAAAAACAAAAAAGCCGACAATGGCTCCGAACTCCCGGATGCCGGTCGGCTATCAAACCTGACACTAAAACTGAATCAGAAACAGGATTCGGGCTATGATTTCACCTCTTCATCCCGTAACTCACGCCTGAGAATTTTTCCGACATTGGTTTTTGGCAAGTCGTCCCTGAACTCAATATATCTCGGCACCTTGTAGGCAGTGAGGTGCTCGCGACAAAATTCTTTCAGTTCATCCTCTTTGAGACTCGCGTTGGATTTAACGACAAATATTTTGACTGCTTCACCACTTTTCAAGTCAGGTAAACCAACTGCGGCACATTCCAGTACATCCGGGTGACCGGTCACCACCTCTTCGATCTCGTTGGGATAGACGTTGAAGCCGGAGACGAGAATCATGTCTTTTTTCCGGTCTACAATACGGATATAACCGTCTTCCTGAATGACTGCCACATCACCGGTTTTGATCCAGCCGTCCTCAGTGATGGTTTTTGCCGTTTCATCAGGTCGTTGCCAATAACCCCGCATCACCTGGGGGCCTTTCACGCATAGTTCACCCGGCTCACCAATCGGTTGGTCATTACCATTATCGTCAATGGTTTTGACCAAAGTGGAAGGGATGGGCAAGCCTATGGTTCCAATTTGAATCGCATTCAAGGGATTTATTGAAACCACCGGCGATGTTTCCGTCATTCCGTAGCCTTCTGCGACATCACACCCGGTCACCGTTTTCCATAATTTGGCCGTATCGCTGGTCAGGGCCATGCCACCGGAGGCAGTGATTTTCAGGGAACCAAAATCCAGGCCCCGGAAATCATCATTGTTACAAAGCCCCACAAACAAGGTATTCAACCCCAGAAATGCAGTGAATTTCCATTTTTTCAGTTCTTTTACAAAACCCGGAATATCTCGTGGGTTGGGTATCAGAACACTGTGATTTCCCGTTTCAACCATGATGCCGCAGTTCAGGGTAAAAGAGTAAATATGATAGAGGGGAAGCGGCGCGATCACTGTTTCCTGGCCTTCTACCAATTTGACCAGCAACAGGGGTTTAACCTGTAACAGATTGGAAACCAGATTCAGGTGGGTCAGCATGGCTCCCTTTGCTACCCCGGTAGTACCGCCGGTATACTGCAACACCGCCAAATCATCCGGTTTTACCTCAACCGGACTGAACTTGTGTTTGGCCCCTGACTTCATCGCCGATACAAAGGGAATCGCTTCGGGGAGCCGGTAAGCGGGCACCAGTTTTTTCACATGCTTCACGGCAGCATTGATCAGGGTACGCTTTGGCTGGCTGTGCATATCTGCCAACTCGGTAACGATCACGTGCTCGATACCGGTATGAGGCAACACTTCCTCGACCAGATGTGCCATATTCGCCAGCACAACGAGTGCCCTGGCACCGGAGTCATTAAACTGATGCTCCATTTCACGCGCGGTATACAGCGGGTTGGTGTTAACCACCACCAGCCCGGCACGCATGGCTCCGTACAAAACAACGGGATACTGGGTTATGTTTGGCAGTTGTATCGCAATTCTGTCACCCACCTTCAAACCGGTCTTATTCTGCAAATAGGCAGCAAAGTCCTGCGTAAGTTTATCCAGTTCTTCGTAGGTAATGGTCACACCCATACTGGTAAATGCGGGTTTCTTTGCGTAACGCTTGCAGGACTTCTCAAATACATCCACCATTGATGAGTAATCCCCGACACCAACTTGAGCGGGTATACCGTCTGGATATTTATCCTGAAAAAAATCCTGAATTGCGCTTTCGGACATGCTGGCTCTCCCTTTATCAATCACTCGATGAACTCGCCTTACCTGTTTATATATTTTATTAGCGTTGGGTATTGTGTTCTGAGGCGTGTTGTTTAGTCAATTTTATATAGCAATTAATTGGTGTTTTTGCCGATTATTTTCCTTTTGGGCACCGGTGTTAACAATCAAATCAAACAGTTCTGTTACCAATGATCATTTTTGAGCCCCGATCAACCTTTTTCGAAAACGCAATTTCAATTCCGAAACCCTCAACTACCCATGACCCATAAGTTCCTATCAGCAATAATTTTATTATCAATTAAATGGAAAAATCCGGCGTCCTGTATTTTAATGTATTCACGGTATGAACTGTAACCCTTAACCTTATTAAGGTAATAAACCAAGGCAATAAACAAGGCTATAGATTATGGACGCATTAGAAAACATTACTTATGATGAACTGGTTGTAGGCGACTCGGCAACCTATGTACGCACACTCACCGAAGATGAGCTTATTCTGTTTGCAGCCGTATCCGGTGATGTGAACCCGGTTCACCTGGACAGCGAGTACGCCAGGAAGACCATGTTTAAAGAGCGCATCGCACACGGAATGTGGTCTGGCGCACTTATTTCGGCAACCCTGGCAACAGTTATCCCCGGCCCCGGCACGATTTATCTTGAGCAGCAGATGAATTTTAAAAGACCGGTCAAACTTGAAGATACGCTTACCGTCAAGCTCACTGTCGCAGAAAAAAAACCGAAAAACAAAGTAATTATGGCGTGTGAGATCACCAATCAACATGGTGAACTGGTGGTTGACGGAGCCGCTACGGTGATGGCACCTACAGAAAAGATATCATTGGAAAAACCCACTCTGCCCAAAATTACCATTGGCGAGCTTCCCGGGGAATAACCCGGCCTGGCGGCCTTCGCTGCGTTTCTCTGCATCTTCCTGTTTTTCGGCTTCTGGTGCGCCTTACCGGCGCTCCCCCGGCAGTCTGGTAGCGGGTTCTGACAGTTTGAAGACGGAAGCCTGTGACTTTGCGGCAGAGGAATGCAGTGCAATCCGGGAGTTTTTCCGTACCGATCAGCCAGGCAAAAAGTCTATCGGAAATTCATAAACCGTTCGATCAACATTTGCTTTCTGGCCGAAGTTGAACAATTTGACCCGGGCGACAATTTTTCTTTCCAGCTTTTTGTCGCCCAGTTCGGATGAGACGATAACGCAACTGCTCACAGCCCCGGACGGCTCTATCGTCAGCCTGAGAACCACCTTGCCCTCCAGAGAAGGGTTTTTGCGCAGTGCCCGCTGATAAATCCTGTCAATAGCCGATTTGTTACGGTCGAAAACACGCCTTACTTCCTCATTACTTCTTTTTCCTGAACGTTTTTCAACCTGCTTTTTCCGGATCGCCTTTTTTTCCTCTTTACGGGCTTGCAAACGGGTTATTTCCCTGGAGGCCAGTGCAACCTGATCGGCCTGCACTTTCATCCTGGTTGCATCAACACCACCACTCTTTCCGGTCAACGCGCTTTTGTCCAATCTGGTGGCTTCTGGTGCGACAGTTTCTGCTCTCAGTGTTATCGTCCGGTTCATCGTCTGCTTCGTCGTCAGCTTCGTGCTATCGACCATATCGCGCATATCCGCGAGGTCATCAGCCAGAGCGAGCACACCGCTTGACATGGCAACTTCTCGCGCTTCTTCTACAGACTGTTTTTGCTTTGGTTCCGCCGGTTTTGATTCGGGTTCCGATTCTGGCTCTGTTTCGGGCTCCGACTTGGGCTTGGGCTCCGGCTTCGGCTCCGGCTTCGGCTCCGGCTTCGGCTCCGGCTTCGGCTCCGGCTTCGGCTCCGGCTCCGGCTCCGGCTCGGGTTCAGGTTCAGGTTCAGGTTCAGGTTCAGGTTCAGGTATTATAAGCTCCTTTTTTTCCACCTCTTTCTTTTCTATTTCCAGTTTTGCCAGAATCGGTGGTTTTTTTTCCAATTGCTCCCTTGTCCGTTCCGGAAGTTCAATAGTCGGGACAATAACCAGGAAAGGGAACGCGATAATAAAAACAGCGAGCAGAATACACTGGAAACGTCTTGTTTCCTGCCGGTTCTCACTCCACGGCAATCCGGAACCGGAATCATAGCCAGGCATTATGCTTCTTTCTCCGATATCTGGTTCACTGCCAGTGAAATCCGGGTATAGTGAGAATTTACACAGGTGTTCATCACCGGTTTTAGCACACTGTAGGGCAGTGTTTTCTGCCCCATAATCGTAATATGGCCACCCTGACCGGTTTCTTGATCAATCCTGATCCCGTCTCTTTTGGCCAGGTAATCCAGCTCTTTTGCCAATGCCCCGATAACCTCTGCCTCATCATCTATGGTGTCTACGCGAACGATCATTCGCCCCTGAACCAGAATATCTTCTTCCGTGACCACAATAACCAGCGTCTCATCAGGCTTGTGATCTGCGGTGGACTCAGGCAATTTCACCTTGCTCTCCTGGTTCAGGACTTGTACATCAGAAGAATTGACCATCAGGAAAAAGACAAGAATAGTAAATATGTCCATCAGGGAAACCAGGTTGAGGCGTCCTTTTTGATTCATCCGCCGGTAGTGGCTCTTTTTTCTTTTCGCTCTTCGAGATGCTTTCATAAGTCCCTTGTTCCAAATCCCTGCCTGCCCAATCAATGAAGGCCATTTATCCGCCTATCCGTTAGCCCGATTGCTGCCGGGTATAATTTTTATCCGTTTCACTTTTATCCGTTTCACAGAGTCAGCCTGAACCGTCTGGCTGTATTTTGCCCTGAACCGGCTCTGCCGCTTCACCAATGGATATATCAGGAAACAGCTCGGCCTCAACCAGGCTGGCAGCGACGACCGCCGGGAATGACCGCACCGCATCCATGGTGCTTACCAGCACCTGATAGCTTGTCTGTTTTTCCGGCAGTATCGTGATGTCTTTTTTATCCGGCAACCGTGATTTTATCTGTTTCAACATATTCCGCAGTCCGATGAAATCATAACCGGTTTCCAGGTTGTCGATACGCTTGATCAAGCCCGCTTTCGAGTCTGCCAGCACCAGGGCATCATTACGAATCACTACCTGCAACTGCAGTTGTTCAGGAAGATTGCTCACTTCATTACTTTGATCCGCGGGAAAATTCAGATCCAGGACACTGCGTTGAGTGAACACCATACTGATAAGTAAAACAGGCACCAGAACAATCATAAGATTCATAAAGGCCGTAATATCCAAATCAGTGTCAGCAGCCAGCTTTCTGTGTTTACGTCTCATATCAGCGTTTGCCTCTTGTCAGGCCGTAACGACCTAAAGGTTGACACCCTGGTCGGAAATCAGATTCAGCAGTTTTACGCCAGCCATCTCAAAGCTGTCAACGATTTCGTTGGTTTTGGTTTGCAATACCGAATGAAACAGCAAGAGAGGGATGGCCGACATCAAACCGAAGGCCGTTGTATTCATGGCCACCGATATACTTTGGGAAAGCAGGTTTGCCTTTTCTGCCGGGTCAGCATTGGCAACAGCGGTGAAAGCGGCAATTAACCCGATAATGGTACCAAGCAGCCCGAGCAGTGTTGACACATTTGCCAGAGTCGCAAGATACTGGGTTCGTTTTTCCAGACGGGGCAAGGTTTCCATGAGCCCCTCTTCCATGGCATACTCGATTTCGTCCCGGGTTCCTTTATTCAGCAATCGACGCAACCCGGAGCCGATAATGGCACTGATCGCCGTTTTTGAACCCTTTGAAAATTTCAGGGCTCCCTGGTAATCCCCGGCTTTCAATAAAGGCATCAACCCTTTTTCAAAGCTGCTGCGGTTTGCCGATTTAATCATTGAAAGATAGATAAAACGCTCTATTGCGATGGCCAGCCCCACCAAAAGAACCACCGCAATGGGATACATAAATGTCCCACCTTCCTGAAAAAATCGAATTGTCGTATCTAACATGAAAAAACTCCCTGCTGAATCTGTTTCAGTATTTACTGAATGGCTGAATATCGGTTTTCAGGTTTTTTCTAAAATAACGCTGTTTTTCGTCGAAAACCGGCTCGATATACTCAAAGGTTCCTTCCAGCTCCTTTATATTGCGTTTATCTTGATAAAAATGACCATAACCGGCCTGCCAGGGCACCACATAGAGCACCTTGGGCAATTCACTGTTGCCTTTGACTGAAATACCCCGGATTTTGACTTCAGGTGCAACCTGGCCATACGCTGCCTCAATGGGGGTAAAGCTGGCAGCCATACACAGTAACACGGAAAATGCAGAGTGTATCACCCGGTGACTCGTCATTTTTCTTCCTTTACCTTTCTGGTCAACAATTTGATTCTTATTGCTATCGCCCTGTCTTCAGTGCCCGTTGCAGCAATGTACTGCTGATAATACCTGAGCGCTGCCCGGGCATCATGCAAATACAATTCGTTCAGCACAGCCCTGTTATAAGCCAGTTGGGGGAACTGATGCGAGCTTTGCCATGCATCGCTAAAAATCCTTTCTGCCGTTGTAAACTTTCCCTCGGCGATATACATATTGGCCAGATTGTTGGCCGCCATCGCCCAGGCCGGGTCTTGCGCCAGAATGCCCTGATAGAGTGCCCTGGCCTCCTCTTTCTCTCCGGTTTTTTCATAACAGACTGCGAGATTGCCGAGCACGCCCAAAGAGTCAGGCAAGGACTGGCTCAGCTCGATAAAAACCGGTTTTGCGGCTTGATAATCACCTTTATCCAGCAATGCGATACCGGCATCAAACCGGCCTTTCAGCTCTGGTGAGACTGCCGCGATTTTCGCCGCCCGCCCCTGCTCTCCCGCACGCTCTCCGGCTTCAACCGATACGGCATGAGAAGACGAAAGGGTTTGAGAAAGGCCGGCATCCGGTTGTCTTGTCTGATTGGCGCAACCTGCCAGTAGCAGCATAGCCATAAAAATCGCGAAACTAATAAAGTGCATGGCTACTCCTTATCCCCTGGAGTTCTCTCTTATACCTGGCAGGCACCATAGTAGCCAGAAATCGATAGCTTTCCCGCACCCATTTGTCATAAATCCCCTTGAGCGTATTTTCGGTATTCAGCTCGTGAAGCGAAATCGCCTTCTCTTCGAAGGGGTACGCCTGTTCTTCAAGCAGGATTTCATATTGTTCCAGTTGCAATTCATCAAGATTGACAGGGCGGGATGAGTCAAGAACATCCCGAGCCAGCCGATAATAGAGGTCTGCAAGCGAAAAAGTAACCTCCGAAACATGCTCGGGCACACCATAAGAGGCGACTTTTTCGTAACTTGCGACTGCCTTTTTCAAGGCATTTTTCTTCTTGCCCAGTGATTTTTGCAATGGTAATGTCAGCTTGACCCGCTCGAATTCGGTTTTGTCTGCCGAGGCAAGCTTTAACTGGGCGTTGGAAGCCAGGCTGACAGACCTGGCAGTAACCGGCTGTTTTTGGGTATCATGGCCTCTCACAATATGAGCTAGCCAGATCAACTCATTTTTACTGTCCCCGATACTTTTGTAATAATCAGCAACGGTGCTTCGTGCGTTCAGAGCCGGATCATAGGGGTTCGGATACAGCCAGGCATAATCCTGAAACAGGCGAATGGCGTGAGCCTGTTTACCCGCCTGTTTGTACAGGGTCGCTGCCTGATACAATGACAGCCTGCCCTTTTCCTGGCCCTCAAGCCTTTTGGCCAACTGTTCGTACTCGTCAGCGGCAAACAGGGTATTTCCACTTTCCAGATAAGCGGTCACCAGTTTATCAGGAATGTTCCGGGTAAGCGGATCATCAGGGTAGTCCTGCCTGAACTCCACCAGAATCGGGATTGCTTCCTGCCATCTTTCGTGCCCCAGCAACTCCGAGGCGGCATCATAACCGGCATTTCTGGAGACTTGGGTATCGGGTAGAATTTTACCTATGCGAACCCACCGGTCAACGCCACTGCGCCAGTCACCTGCCTTGATACTCGCCTCACCGTTACGATACATAGAGACTGCATAGTTTTCCCTGGCCTGTTTTCGTTCGCTGGCGTCAAGTCCATCAAAGCCCAAAAGTTTCTCAAATGATTTTTCACTCTTTGGATAATCACCCGAATTAAAATAGGCGGCGGACTGTGCCTGCCAGATTTTTCGAGTCATTGCCCGGTCAGAAGCAAACCTGTTTTCACTGATCATTCGCCCGGTTATCTGCGCGACATCGGTATATCTTTCCAGCTTCAACAACTCGTTCAGTGCAACCAAAGTGACCGGTTTGGCTCGTTTATCGGCCGGGTAGCTTTGCGCAAACAGTCTGGCCAGCTGAATATAGTCAAGCTTGACTGAACTGGCACCATTCACCTCGTTCAGTTCGGCTCTGTGCGCTTTTTTAAAGGATATCAACGCAGAGTAACCTGCTTCGGCAGATTTCTCGTGAGGCGGGTAATCATAAGCAGATTTTCTGTATTCTGCGGACGCCCGCTCGTACTGGCCGGCGCGATAATTTGCCTCTCCTGACATAAAACGATTCACGCCGGCTTTTTCATCTTTCGGGAAGAGGTCGGCCCGGGTTCCGTAGTATTTTGCCGCTGACAGAAATGTTTTGCTTCTCAGGGCTGCATTGCTGATTTTTTGGGCTCTGACATAATCGTAATGCGACAGATCACCCAGAACCTGCTTCACATCTTTTACAAACTCTTCTCGAATATAAGGCTCAGAGCAAGCAAGAATATCTTTTCTGGCACCATACTGGTCAATAAATGCACGCTTTTCCTTCCACAAGTCGGTCACAAAGTCGGCGTATTTGTAGATTTCTATATTACGGTAAGCCATTATCGGTGCGGCCGCGCTGTCAGGATACAGTTTGATGTAATTTCTGTTCACATTGACACTGTCCTGATACCTTTCCCTGTCAAAATAAAACTGCGACAGGCTGCGATAGAGCTGGTCAACATACTGTCGTTCACCGGACGATCGCATTAAGGCCGCTACCGGATCCTGCTCATTGGAATACGAGAATACAATGGAGATAATACGCAAGGTATCATCAATCGTGCTTTGAAGCCCCTGTTCAAGATTTTTTAACGATTGATCCTTCGAGTAGGCAATATCCAATACTTCCAGAAAGTTGATCAGGGAATCGTTATAGCGTGACTGCTTGAACCGAGACCAGCCCAGCATATACAGGGATTTATCGTAAAAGCGCTTCTCCCTCCCCCGGGCCATTGATTTTTGGTATGCCTTTTCAGCCGCCAGATAATCACCTGAAGAAAAGTGGTGTTCAGCCACCCTGAACCAGGCCTCGGTGGCATATCTGGAACGGGGGTAGCGCCTTGCCATCTGCTCAAGTAACCTGATCGACTTCTCGCGCTTGCCGATAATGTCATACGCTTTGGCCGCCTGATATAACAGGGCATCCACCGGGTAATCGGGGTTATTCTCGGCAAGCAGTTGCTCATAACTCTCTATCGCCCGTTGATACAGCCTGACCTCTTCTGCTTCCGACATTTCCTCATCGGAACCAAAAATATGCTCCAGTTCATTCCATCGCCAAAGCGATTCAACCCTGATTTTCGGGTTATCTGATGTTTCGAACAGAAGCCGATAGCGACGCATCACCTCCCTTACAGGTACTTTGGGTTGGGAACCCGCAGAAAAACTGATCAGGGCAGGCCGAATGTCACCGATCGTTTTCGCCTCAATATCGAGTTCAAACTCAAATGCCGGTTTTTCCGCGGACAGCACTGGCAGGCTGAGCAGGCACAAGCAGAGAAGCAAACGCCTAAGGCAAAACGTCGTGATTCTGCAAATGGAAAGGTGGAACAAAATGCTGCTCATTTCTTTTCACTCCGGGAGCTTCCCTTGCCTTGCCTTGCACCCTGTTCTACCGTTGCGCTGTGTTCTGCCCTTGCAATGGTTTCGTATAGCCGGGCCAATGATAGCCGGGCCAGCTCATACTCGGTCTGAATTTCTTCTTTCTTTCCTTTCAGGCGCTGAATACTGATTTCACCGAGCTCCTTATCCAGCTCGACCAGCAACCTGGAGGAGCGCAACTTCAATGCGGCTGTTTTTTTGCGAGCCTTTGCCACCTGCTTCAGTTTTGTTTCAAGAGAAACCGGCCCGATCGAGAGCACGTCATCAACTCTGCGTATTGCAGCTTCAAGACTATCCACCTCAAAAGCCAGGCTCGCCAACTCCTCTTCAATTTTTTCCATATTCAGAGGAAAAAGCTCTTTGGCGCGCCATATAACCAGCCCTTCAAATCGATCGAGCTTTTCTTCCATTACCTTGAATTGTTGCCTGTCAACAGGTTGACTGTTTTTTATCCTCTGAAGTCTTGAACGCAAATATCCGATTTTCTGGTACTGTTGCTGCACCTGGCCGGAAGCAACCGATAAAAAGTCTTTGTTTCTGGCCGCATTTTTCCTGCTTTGGTCAATCCGGGCGCTTTGTTTATCCACCCGGGCAAGCACAGATTTGTACCTTGCTGTTTGAATACGAGTCCTGGCTTTTGAAAAGCCCTTTATTCGATCAGTCAACATGCCCTGGAATATGTCCAGATCGCCCAGATGATCGTCCAGTAACGCAATAATCTTTTCCATGGAAACCAGGTCTTCCATTTTTCCGTAAAACGCTTTCTCACGGGCAAGAAAAACCAGATAGGCGGCTTTGGGTGTATTGGTATTGATGTTTTCTTCAAGAAAGGAGTCCAGGCGATCCAGCTCACTTTCCCTGAGCATGGATTGATAAAAACCGATCTTTTGAATAGTGTGAATAATTTTATTCAACACCCTCAATTCTCTCTTGTAGGCCGAGATCGACTCCAGATAACTCTCTATGGCCCTGAATCTGTTACCCTCCTGAAGAAAGGCAAAGGCAATTCCGGCATGGGCCCGAGACACTCCCTCAATGGTAAGGGGATACTTTTTTGCCCGATACCAGGACTGGATGGCATTTCGATAATTCCCGTCTTCAGCAAAGGTCAGGCCATGAGCAAAAAGAGCCTGGGGAGCGAACGGACTGTTTACCATCACTTTGCTCAAAAAGTTTCTGGCTTTTTCATTATCCTGTTCCTGCAGGGCCAGAACCCCGGATGCCAGATAAATTCGATCTGACAATTCCATACGGGCTGCACGTGCTGTTTCATCCGCACTTATTCCCTGATCACCTCCTGTTCCCTGATCAACCCCTGTTCCCTGGTCAACATTAAGGGCACCAGACACCCTCAGGGCCAGAAGTGGCCGTGACATATTGCTGTCTTTGCCATGATAACTTTTGGCCAGATTGTAATAGGCATAGGCCGCCCAGATACCGGGGTCCATCCTGGCGATCAGGGTGGCCGCTTTCCGGCTGTCACCTGCGTTAATCAGGGCTGCTGAATGATAACTCTGATAAACCGGAAGCAACTTTTTATCCATCTGGTTGATTCGCTCAAAAGCGTCCAGAGCTGCTGCGTTGTTGCCTTCAAGGTATTCCAGCTTGCCAAGCTCAAAAGCCGCTCTTGCGGCGATATTGCCCTGGTTCTCTCTCATAATCCCGGTAAACCCGAGCCGGGCATTCTCTGTCAGCCCAAAACGGGCTTCAGACTTGTGAAAAATCAACCGGTTGTCAGGGTGCACAAACTCGTGTGTCTCGGGGAACCTGGCAAGTGCCTGCAAGTCCCTGTGTTGATAGTAATGAAACAGGGCGTATCGCGTTGCCAGTCCAACAGGCAGGGGGGTGTAGTGATTCCCGGCGGCGAAGGCGCGGCCACCCGTTGCTCCGCCAATCCAGCCGGCAAGTGTGGCAATCAGCATCGCACGAAGTGTGACAATAGAAACTTTCGTCAACACGTGAGTATACTCCCGTTACCTGTCACCACTCTTTCACATTGAATTCCGGCTCACCATTGCGTCGGGAATTCACGATCTGAAGCTCCAGTAAGGTGGGTTTACTCGTTTTTTCAAACGAATAGTTTTTTTCACGCCGAAAGTATTGCTCAGACTCTCCCTGACCATTCAGCACTGCGGAGATGGTGTGTGCCCCTGAGGAGAGGTTTCCTATATAAAGCCGTTGAATCCCTCCCTTTTTCAAGGCAGTCAGCTCGGATTCACGATACAGGTAGGTTGTGGCGGTATTCCCGTCAATCTTGATCTCGACAGAATCAAGGTCAAAAGCATTGTTCACTGACAGTGACAAGAATACGGCAATCTGGGTGTTGGCCGGGTTAATCAGCGACTCTTCGAGCTGATACAGCTCCCGGTTCAGCTCCCTCACCTCGGATTTCAACTGTTTTACCTGATCACCTAACGACCTGCCTTCACTTGTCCATGCCGGAATCGAGGCAAACAGCATGAAGCACACCAACATTGAACGAGGCAACATTGGGGACAGCAGCGCAGATGGAAACGGAGCGGATGAAAACAGCCATCGCGACAGCGCACGCCGGGCAAGCAATAGTCCTTGCTTCATAAATTCCAATCCTTGTAGATAACGAACTGGCACTCATCTTAACATGAAGATATTTTCCATGGCTGTATTATTTGGCAAAAATGCAAACAATATCACCGGAGTGATCAGACAAAAACAAAGGCTGAATCCCAAAAAACAATAGAACCGTACACAGACCAGTGCACATCGATGTGGAATATATTGAGCCCCCGTCAACAAGTGTCAAAATATTTTACACTTGCCAACTTCTCTCGAAACGAAAAAACAGCCAGCATCCCCCATCCACCTGATTATATAGACTTATTTATATACAGGAACCATATTTGCTTATTATTATCCTGCAGGAAAACCGGTGTTTGTCTGGTCTGACTGCATATTCGGCCAATTCATGGCTAAAACCGAGTTTAAGCTGGTGACCTCAACCTCACCGGCTTTTTTTTGCTTTCAGTTTTACTTTGCTTTCAGTTTTACTTTGCTTTCAGTTTTACTTTGCTTTCAGTTTTACTTTGCTTTCAGTTTTACTTTACTTTTTACCTGCTTTGCCTTTACCTTCTCTGCTGTTAGCGGCTACTTTATCAACGCTTTCATTCCCGCTTCCAACCCTTCCAGGGTCAGTGGATACATTTCATCTTCAAGCAACTCTCTGGTCATCCCCAGGGAACCACCAGATCCCCAATACGATTCAGGCATAGGATTGAGCCATACCTTTTTTTTGAAATGATCTGTCAGGCGCCTCATCCATACCGCACCCGGCTCTTCGTTCCAGTGCTCAACACTGCCGCCAGCATGGCTGATTTCATATGGTGCCATACTGGCATCACCGACAAAAATCACCTTATAGTCAGGTGTGTACTTATGGATCACATCCCAGGTAGATGTGGTTTCACTCATTCTGCGGATATTATTCTTCCAGACGCTCTCATAAATGAAATTGTGAAAATAGAAGTATTCCAGATGCTTGAATTCTGCCCGACATGCAGAGAAAATCTCTTCACACACTTTGATGTGAGGGTCCATCGAGCCGCCCACATCGAGAAACAGGAGCACTTTTACCGCATTATGACGCTCTGGAACCATGTTGATATCCAGATAACCGCCATTTCGGGCCGTTGACCGAATGGTTCCGTCAAGATCCAGCTCATCAGCCGCTCCCTGGCGGGCAAATTTTCTCAATCGCCTCAGTGCAACCTTGATATTCCGAATACCAATGGTAATGCTGTCATCAAGATCCCTGTAACCGCGCTTCTCCCAAACCTTCAGTGCCGACCTGTGCCTGGAGTGCTTTTGCCCGATGCGAAATCCTTCCGGGTTATAGCCATTGGCTCCGAACGGGGAGGTGCCGCCGGTGCCGATCATTTTATTGCCACCCTGATGCCTTTTTTTTTGCTCTTCCAAACGCTTCTTGAAAGTTTCAACAAGTTCCTCCAGCCCGCCGAGAGACTCAATTTTCCTCTTTTCTTCTTCTGACAGCTGACGTTCGAATTCAGCTCGCAACCAATCATCAGGTATTGCCGCCTCCAGAGCCATATCCAACGACTCGATTCCCTTAAAATAGCGGTCAAAGGCCCGGTCAAACTTGTCAAAGTGACGTTCATCCTTGACCAGACACAGTCGACTCAGGTAATAAAACTCATCCAGGTCAGCAAATGCCAGGCGAGCCTGCAATGCTTCAATCAAGTCCAGATATTCTCGGAGGCTTGCCGGCACCCTGGCCTTTCTTACTTCAAGAAAAAAATCAATCAGCATTCTTACAGACTCTTGTTCTTTCAGATTCTTGTTGGTGTTGAGGTTCCGCTATCGGGCTGCTCTCTGTCGTCCAGAGATGCAGATTGTCAGGAACGTCGTCGCGCCATAAAAGCCAGTCGCTGCAACAGTGTGACATCCTGTTCGTTTTTCACCAGAGCTCCATATAACGGCGGAATGGCTTGCGTATTGTCATGCTCTTGCAAAATTTTGGCAGACAACTCATCTGCCATAAGCAGCTTGAGCCAATCAATCAGTTCCGATGTGGAGGGCTTTTTCTTGAGGCCAGGCACCTTGCGAACATCAAAGAATATCTCCAGGGCATCATGAACCAGACTCTTTTTTACACCCGGGAAGTGAACATCAACGATTTCGTTCATGGTTTTTTCATCAGGGAAGGTAATGTAATGAAAGAAGCAGCGACGTAAAAACGCATCCGGCAGCTCTTTTTCATTATTACTTGTAATTACAACAACAGGACGGTTCCGCGCAACCACACGCTCTTTCGTTTCGTAGACATAAAACTCCATTTTATCCAGTTCGAGAAGCAGGTCGTTAGGGAACTCGATATCTGCCTTGTCGATTTCATCGATCAATAAAATGGACTGTTTTTCGGAGGTAAAGGCTTCCCACAGCTTTCCCTTGACAATGTAGTTGCCAATATCGTGCACACGGTCATCACCGAGCTGGGAATCACGCAACCTGGATACGGCATCATATTCATACAGCCCCTGCTGGGCCTTGGTCGTCGACTTTATGTGCCAGGAGATCAGCGGCATATCCAATGCCTTCGCCATTTCCTCTGCCAGCATGGTTTTTCCGGTACCAGGCTCTCCTTTTATTAACAGTGGCCTCTGCAGGTGAATCGCCGCATTGACAGCCGTTTGCAAATCTTCCGTTGCAACATAGTTCTCGGTACCAGTAAAATTCATAGGGTTGTTCCTGCTTGTAAACTTGATTTGTCTTGCGATTATATTAGCCCGCATTTTGCCCGGCAATGGCCAAATCACACAAATACCCGGTTAAATTAGCCGGAAAACCTGTTTTTTGACCTGCCATATGGGCTATCCTTGGTGCCCGCAATCAGCAAGAAGAATGTAAACGAATACAACAAGCTCAACCACAATAAAAGAGACTGACATGACAAAAATTTACTCTGACAACTCCGAGTCCATCGGTAATACCCCCCTTGTCAAACTGAACCGGGTTACCTCCGGTAACATCTGGGCAAAAATCGAAGGAAGGAATCCCGGGTATTCAGTGAAATGCCGCATCGGTGCCAATATGATCTGGGAAGCGGAAAAAAGTGGAAAATTGAAGCCGGGCATGACACTCGTCGAGCCGACCAGTGGCAATACGGGCATTGCCCTTGCCTTTGTCGCTGCGTCTCGAGGCTATAAATTGATACTCACAATGCCCGCCTCCATGAGCCTGGAAAGACGAAAAATCATGAAAGCACTGGGCGCTCAAATCGAGTTGACCGACCCGCCAAAAGGAATGAAAGGCGCCATTGAAAAGGCTAACGAAATTGTTGCCGGGAATAGCGGTGACTATCTTATGCTGCAACAGTTTGAAAACCCTGCCAACCCGGCCATCCATGAAAAAACCACAGGGCCTGAAATCTGGAAAGACACCGACGGCAGCATTGATGTGCTGGTGGCCGGTGTTGGTACAGGCGGCACCATTACCGGAATTTCACGCTATATCAAACACACCCGGGGGAAAGACATCATCTCTGTTGCCGTAGAGCCTGAAGCCTCACCTGTTATTACCCAGCACATAAATGGCGATCCCTTGCAGCCTTCTCCACATAAAATCCAGGGTATTGGTGCCGGTTTCATACCTGAAAACCTGGACATGGACATGGTAGACCGGGTAGAGCTGGTCAGTAATGAGGATGCCATCACCTTCGCTCACCGACTAATGAAAGAAGAAGGGATACTCTGCGGTATTTCCTGCGGTGCTGCGGTTTGTGCAGCCGTAAGGTTATCCGAACAACCCGGGTTCAAAGATAAAAATATCGTGGTGATTTTGCCTGACTCTGGTGAGCGTTACCTCACCAGCCCGCTTTTTGAAGGCGTTTTTTCTGAAAAGGAAATGAGTCAGTAATACCGAACCGATCATCCGGCCAATCAAATCCGGGTCTATTGCAGAATAACCGGCCCCGCTGCTCGCAGCGCGGGGCCGGGATCGACATGCGCTGTCTTGTCCCGGCTGATCAGGTTCAGGCTGATGTAGCGAAAGAATGAAATTACTCTTTCCTTTCTTCCTCGGGCATAAGGTCATCGGTATCTGAAATATCGAAGTCTTCGAGATTAAATTCCTCATCGTCATCGTCTTCCAGAACGTCGTCCCCTTCAACCCCGCCAGACGGTTTTGCTTCCGCTTCTTCCGGCGCGTTTTCAGCGAGAATTTCATCCGCCATATCACCAGCGGTTTCACTCTCTGCCACGTCATCCGAACCCGACAGCTCCCCTAACAGCTCATCAATTTCCGATTCACTGGTATAACCTTCGTCCAACTCTGGCTCCTGGTCAGGATCACGCCGCGCCACGTCTTCCTGTAGGGACGCACCCGGCGCTTCTTTTTCCGCTGCCACGGGCTCGGGCTCATCATCAACAAAGTCCAGTTCATCTTCAATTTCTATTGGCTCCTCGGGCTCGGCGATTGCCACCGGCTCATCAATTTCCGGGATGTCAATGGCCTCTGACTCCAATAAATCTTCACCTCCGCCTATGCCCAGGTCGTCAACCTCTTCCGCAGGTGCCTTTTTCTTTTTGATAAACCAGAAAACGCCTGCTCCTGCAAGAGCCAGGAGAACGGCAATACCTCCACCTGTGAGATATAACAGAGAGTAGTCAGCAGGTTCAGGCTCTTCTTCCACTGTATCTTGTTCAAGGTCTTCCGGCACCTCAATGGGCGGGGCAATAACCGGCTCCGGCTCGGGAGGCTCTTCAACAGGAGGTGCAGGCTCCTCTGCCACTGCTTTTTCCGGCTCGGGCTCGGGCTCAGGTTCCGGTTCAGGGGGTTCCGGAATGCTGACCACACCGCTCGAAGCGGAGTCAATCGGGAATACCGCTTCAAAGGATCGTGGCGCAAACCTGAAACTGTCGCCACGCTTTTTAACACCCTTCACTTTCAGGTCAATCTGATAGGTTCCATCCCCTTTTTTCGGTGTAATGCGCATAACCCAGCGGTCACCTTCTGGCGAGAGTGAAACCACTTTGATTTCACCGACTCCGTCCGGCCCTGTCACCCTGGCAGCCACTCTGGTTTTTGACAAATCAATCTCTTCGCCAAGCGGTGATACGACCAGATTATAAGCGCTCTCCTGCTGACCTTTCCCCGGTTCGACTTTTAACTCGACGTTAAGAGGGGATCTCAAATTGACTATTTGCCGGTTTTTACGCTTGAATGTTTTTCCATCAACCAGGATGCTGACCTCGTATTGCCCAACAGATCGAAGCTTGCTGACCTTATCCCGGTAAGTTCCATCTGCTGGCGGGTTATCAGGGTTCGAGAGCCTTTTGGTGCCTGATTTTCCGTCTTCGCGCCTGATAGTCAAATCAACATCAATCAACTTCAGAAAATCCGCATCTGTAATGGTCTTGCCGTCTTCTTCGAATGAGGCGACAACATCCAGTACGTCACCTGCAAAAAAATTCGTCGGCAACTTTTCTGTTTTCAGTCGCAAATTGCTCACTACCGTTACCCGGCTGCCCGGCAACAGGTCGGCATCAATGGTCCAGGTACCTTCGAATGGCTGCCTTACCGTGATCAGGTCATATCCCTCATCCTGATACCACTTCACGTAATCGGGTTTGTTATTACTATCGAAGCGTTGCTCTGACGGCTCGATCAAACCTGCTGCCCGACTACCCGGCTTTTTGAAAATCAGCGCGGTCAATTCCTCAACACTGGAGTCAATATCAAAACTGTTCCCTTCAAGAGGCACCTGCTCGGCAGGAACGGCCTGGTCAAAGGTACGCGCAAAAATGCGAGTCAGATCCGAGGAAGATTCGACCGCTTCCGAGGTGCCATTGGTGCGAACCGCCAAGGTATCCAGAAAAGATGAATCGGCATGTTTTGACAATGCGATAGTATGAATAATGGCTCCGGCATCTTTAAATTTTCGAACAACGTCTGAAAGAATCCGCTCCCTTTCTGCATAGTTTTTTTCGGGGTCGCGATCAATATCCACCATACCGTCTGTCAGAAGTATAAAGTGCGCATTTTTTGCGCTTTCCCGGTTCAACAAATCATCACCCGACTTTTCAAGGGCCGCGCCAATATTGGTAAACAAGGCAACAGAGTTGATATTTCTCGCTTGTCGCCTGGCCATTTTTCGCCATTTATCGTCAACGATATCGTGCTTGACCAGCATGTTGACGTATTGCCCGAATGTCCAGACTCCCGCCCTGTTGCCATCGGGAATCAGTTCGGTTAACAGGTTGACCGCAGGAATCCGGAGGTTATTGGGGTCATTTTTTTTCATGCTGCCGGAGATATCAATGAGAACCCGAATATCTTCGGGTTGGTCAGCCGCATAAATCGGAGTGAAGGTGCCTGTAACCAGGAAAAAACAGGCAAGAAAGGCGAGCACGCGATAATTTTTACGTATAAGCATGGGATTTCCAGTTGAATCCGGTTCCGCACAGCTCTACGATGCAGAGCGGATAAACGCCAAACATATACACTAGTTATAGCAGTTTTTGCGGCAACCACAACGTGGCAACCTGCCCGCTCGGCAGAACAACTAATCCGCCTGCAAATGAAGGTATTTACGGATGAAGAACTCCAGCTTGACAACGACAAGGACAATACCGATACCTGCCAGCAAGGATAACCCTGCCTTTTTTGCGATATCTTCATTGCCGAGGGCATATTCATAAAGCCCCACCAGGAAAGCGGGAACCATCCAGTTTTCATCGACCATGGTGTAAACCGGCGTATACAATAAAACCACCAGTGACCACCTCAGGAACCGGCGCAAACTACGATAGGGTATGTTTTTCGTCATCCTTAAAAAAACCAGGCACACACCGGTTGCAGAAATCAAATAACAGACCCAGGCGAGCACGTAGTGATCCTGCTCACCGATTATTCTGAAAACATCATCTATCATGGATCGGTGCCTCTGTATCTTGCGTTTCTGTATTTATAGCCAACCTTGCGGTGCTGTTTTCCGATAAAAAAGCCGGTTTCATTACTTTACTCCCAGAATAATATGATCTTCCCATTCATCTTCTGATATGCCAACCTCGGAAAAAACCTTACCCCTGACCGAAAAACCGGCATGATGAACCGTCTCCCGATCACCGCTCACCAGCGGATGCCAGTCAGGCAGATTTTTTCCTTCATAGAGAAGACGATAGGCACAGGTTGCAGGTAACCAGTGTACGCCGGCCAGATTATCAGGCGTAAGACAAATACATTCAGCCACTGTTTCCAGCCTTTTTGGATAAATCATGCACCGGCATTTTTGTTCATCCAGATAACGGCAGGCAATATCGGTATAGTAAACCTCGCCGTCGTCCTCATCCTCCAGTTTGTGCAGGCAACATTTTCCACAACCATCACAGAGCGACTCCCACTCCTCTGACGACATCTCGTCGAGTGTTTTGACCTGCCAAAAGGGAGACGATTCAACCGCCACTATTCTTTTCCATATCAGGGTCCAGCCCATTTGCTGCCCTGTGCGCTTTAAGCAGGTTTTCCTCCTGCGGCGGCATTTGCAGAAAATACCCTTTTTCCCTTATTTCGCCCAGCACCTTGCCCGCCTCCACTTCGGCCAGCTTTTTCTCTGGCGTCAATAGAAAATCGACAACCTGTACCGGCTGGCCGAACAACTGAAGCAAGGCCTCCGGCAAGCCATCCAGTTTATTTTTTTTGTCCACATACAAGTACATACCTTCTTTTTTGGTACTTTTATATACAGAACAAATAACACGCACCTGACTCATTCGCTACTCATGCCTGATTGTCTATTATCCAAATACTGTTGCATCACAACACTCAATTGCCGACCGATTTTTTCCCAGCGCCAGCCTTGATAAAACGGGGGAACAACCACCTTTGATGCAGCGCAGGACTTGAACACCATCTCCTCCAGTACCTTGCTGTTGCCAAGGGTTTCTGGCAGAAAATCGGACTGCCGGGCGACGGTGCGCACCAGAGATTTCAGCTTTTTATGCAGCGCCTGTTCCTGCGGCGTCAGCGGTGGCATAATGGGCAGAAAATTGTCGAGGGTGTCTTCCTCGGTTTTTTCGCCCGCACCGGTCGTCGCGCCAGTCCGCCGCCCTTCTGTGCCCCCATCTGACAAGGGTCGATTGTTGATTATCTCAAGTATCTCCTGGCCAAATTGATGAACAGCCTGCTGATTTTGATGCGCGGCGACAGACAGTTCTCGCCGGTCTGAAGGCATTTTTTCCACGATAAGCTGTAACACTGCATCGGGAAGGATTCGTGCCCGGGGTTTATTCAGGCTCATTGCTGTCTGTTCTCGCCAGGCACACAGTCTTTGTAACAGGACTTGCCTTTTCCTGGTCAGTCGCCAGGCACCACGCATTTTCAGATAGTACAACTCTGGAGCAGAGCCTGTTTCGGCAACACCAATCAAGCGCTGACACTCTTCTTCGACAATCCCCTTTCGCCCCGTTTGCTGAAGTTGGCTGGACAGCTTGTGGTATAAATCCACCAGATAAACCACATCATTTGCCGCATAATACTTCTGCCTGTCGGTTAAAGGCCGCTGTAGCCAGTTGGATCGTGTTTCTCCTTTATCCAGTTCTACCGACAACAGGTGATTCACCAGATTGGCATAGCCAATGGACGGCCCGATACCAACAAGTGCAGCAGCAATCTGGGTATCGAACACATTTTCGGGCAACACTTTCAGACTGTGTTTAAACAGATCGATGTCTTCTCCCATGGCGTGCATGATTTTTTTGGTTTCATTTGATTTCAACACCCTGGCAAGCGGAGACAGATCCTGAACTGCCAGGGGGTCGACCAGCAAAATACGATTCGCAACCGCAATCTGGAACAAACCGGGGTTTGAATAAAAAGTAGTGGTTCTGACGAACTCTGTATCAATCGCGATGTATTCGGAGTTCAGGCAAAGCGACATGCACTCGTCAAAGGCACCCTGAGAATCAATAAACTCACAGTGTGGAGAAGACGTTGGAGACCGGGGGAACCGGGGTTGAGAGAGAGTCATTTGAATGGTTTTCTGCCTGTCAGTGCGTGTGTCAGGGTAGAGCCATCGAGATACCCCAACTCTCCACCGGATGGAAGCCCCTGTGCCGGACGGGTTACCGACACATCATCGTCCTCCAGCACATCGGCAATGTAATGAGCCGTAGCTTCACCCTCCATGGTTGGATTGGTTGCCACGACAATTTCCTTGCACCGCCGGTTTCTGACCAGCTTTACCAGATCGGAAATACCTATTTCATCCGGCCCGAGTCCTTCAATGGGGGACAGGTGCCCCATCAAGACAAAGTATTTGCCATGATAGGAGCCAAGTGCTTCAATCGCCTGCAAGTCTGTCGGTGTTTCAACAACACATAACAGTTCGTCTGACCGCCTGCTACTCCGGCAAATGGCACACAGGGACTCTTCGGTAAAGGTGTGACATTGCTCGCAACGCTTGACCAAAGCCATGGATTTTTGCAACGCATCGGCAAGCTGCGCACCGCCTGCCCGATCCCGTTCCAGCAAGTGTAGCGCCATTCGCATGGCAGACTTGCGGCCAACGCCCGGCAAACAGCTCAGAGACTCGACAAGTTGATCAATAAGGGGAGACAAAGACAACAAATTTACCCCGGCATGTTAAAACCGGGCGGCATACCCATGCCGGATGCAAAGCCGGCCATTTTGTCTTTGTTGGTGTTTTCTATTTTTCTTACTGCGTCGTTGACTGCGGCCGCCAGCAAGTCTTCGAGCATTTCCTTCTCTTCTTCCATTACAGAGGGGTCTATCTCTACTTTTTTGACATCATGCCTGCCATTCATCACCACTTTAACCAACCCGGCGCCTGATTCTCCGGTCACCTCGGCATTCGCCAATTCTTCCTGAGCCTTTTGTAGCTGCTCTTGCATTTTCTGGGCCTGTTTCACGATGTCGCCCATATTTACGCCTTCAAACATTATTCGTACCTGCCTGACTATAAGAGGTTTATTTTATATTCGTTGTCCGTTTTTCATTCAATGGCCGGTTTACCAAAACGACGGATCGATAAAGCGGCATTCTACCATTTTATTACTGATATGTATCACCTGGATGGGAGCGACCAGGTTCAATCTCCAAACATCAGAATTAATCAATGGGTGCAATCGTTTTTTCAATAATACTGGCCTGAAACGCGTCAACAATAGCCTTGACGTTCCTATCCTGCTTGATAGACTCGACTGCAAGCAACCTCCGCTCTTCTTCCAACCTGTCTTTGCGTTCAGCAGGAGTTTCGATTGTCGGCTCTGATTCTACCAGCTCGATGAATACACCGGCCCCTACCCGCTTTGCCAGTGCTTCAATAATCCGCTTTTTGTGCACACCGGTAATTAACCTGAAATTTCCGCTGTCCACATGCAACTCCACATGCCGGTCATCTTTCTGAACCCAGGCACAGTTTGCCGCCAGGTTTAGCGTCATTCCGCTCAGGCCAATGTCCTTGTAATGTTCGACCCAGACAAAAGGTGGATGGTCAGCACTGTTTTCTGTTCCACCAGGGGAATTGGCTCTTTCAACTTCAACTTCAACTTCGGATTCGGATTCGGATTCGGATTCGGTTTTATAGTCAGTTCGTGCGTCAGGCAATGTCACATCATCAGATTCAGCCAGTGCGGCGGCCGGGTCATAAGATGGAAGAACCGGTTCAAAAGGTGGAGAGACCGGGTCACAAGGTGGAGGAATCAAGTCATAATTGGAAGGAATCCGCTCAAATGCCGGGTGAACGCTTACTTGCCCAATGCTTTCTTCTTCGGGCTGCTGCCCCGGCATGTCCACATGCGGAGTCGGTTCCGGTTCCGGTTCCGGTTCCGGTTCCGGTTCCGCCGGTATTGAATCCGGTTCTGGCGCAGGTGGCACCTGGATTTCCGTGCCCTGCGGTTCATCTGGCGCTGCCGGGCAGTCCGACACAACCGGCTTGCCAAGCTCTTCACCGGATTGAATATTCGGCTTGAACGCCAGCATTCTGAGCAATACCATCTCGAAGCCTGCTTTCAAATCCGGTGACATTTCCAGGTCGTTACGCCCCACCAGGGCAATTTGATACCACAATTGAACATCTTCTGCGGTCAGGGAAGCAGCAAACTGACAGATATTTTGCCGGTCACCCAGCGAATTATCCGTCACTCCCGGCACTGCCTGCTCGATGGCCACACGGTGCAGAATATCAATAATGTTTGCCAGCAGCTCGCGGTAATCGGGCGAGAACTGTGCCATTTCGGCGCTCGCCTCAAGCAAGCCTTTTGCATCGGCCCTGGCCAGGCAGTCAATGAGTATATGGGTTCGGGCATGATCAACCGTACCCAGCATTTCACTGACTTGCGACTCATGCAGGTTGCCATGACAATAGGAAATGGCCTGATCCGTCAAACTCAGCGCATCACGCATACTGCCATCAGCTGCACGCGCCAGCAGCCACAAGGAAGGCGTCGAGAAAACAATATTTTCCTTGCCCAGTATCAGTTCCAGGTAATGTACGATTTTCTCTGCCGGCATGTTTTTCAGGTTAAACTGCAAACAGCGGGACAGTATGGTAACCGGCAGCTTCTGGGGATCGGTCGTCGCCAATAAAAATTTGACGTGCGAGGGTGGCTCTTCCAGGGTTTTCAGTAACGCATTGAAACTGGATGTGGACAACATATGCACCTCGTCAATCAGGTACACTTTAAAGCGCCCTCTTGTGGGTGCGTACTGCACATTTTCGAGCAGTTCGCGCATGTCTTCCACTTTCGTTCTGGATGCTGCATCTATTTCAATCAGATCGATGAAACGGCCCTCATTCACTTCCAGACAACTGGTGCACCGGCCGCAAGGCTCGGAGGTAATACCACCCTCACAATTCAGGCATTTTGCCAGAATCCGGCCAATGGTCGTTTTGCCCACCCCCCGGGTGCCGGTGAACAGATAGGCATGATGGAGACGCTGACTGTCCAGCGAGTGAATCAGTGCCTTGAGTACATGCTCCTGGCCCACCATTTCCTTAAAAGATCCGGGACGCCACTTTCTGGCCAATACTTGGTAGCTCATAGGTGTTCAGCTGATCAGAAAATCCTGATATGAATTGTTTTGTAAAACAGGCAGCAAATACTAACATATGCCATGCAGGGTTACAGACTCAAGAAACCCTCCACCATTTCGCAGTATTACGACTCGTGGTATTACGACGAAAAAATAACTTATGCAGGCCTGAAGCGCAAATTATGCAAAATTTTCCGCAAGCAGGATTCCGAAAGCATTGCCACAAGAGAGACAAATCAAAGAAGGGTGGCGACTCCCGCCAGCCAAATCTCGGCACACGATTCACCGCTGCGGCTGCTCCCTTCCGGGCCTGACCGGGTTAACGATTTCACGTTGCGAGGAGACCAACAGAAGTCACCATAACAAAGAGGGGCCATTCTAGCAGAGGCGTTATCCATCAATCAATGTATTTATTCCATTCCGGTTCATTTACTTGCAACTCACCCGATCAGGCTTTATTTGTTATTCGCAGCACCTGTTTTTGGCAACGCCTGTTTTTTGCAATATCCGTTTTTGTCAGCAAAAAACCATTTTTTGTGTTAGGTTTAATACAATAATTGATGTGTTGCACAATATCATTCACCTCTTCCCCCACGTTCACCAGGATCAGGGAGTTAAGGAAGCCTCTATGAAAGCGATAAATGACGTTGTTTTCAAATGGTTAAGGCATCGCAAGCGGGTAAAGGATCTAAAAGCCAAAACCGGCCATCTTCTGGATATTTTGGAGCGGAACGACAGGGTAACACGAGCCATGATACTGGCGATGAGCGCTGTGTTTCGGGCACGAGTGATTGATCGTTCGTCGCAACTATCGAAAGCGCTCAACTACTCCGATAAAATGAGCAAGGAGCGAATCGGCCTGATCTTCGAACTTCTTCTTGCCATTCAATCCAAAATGATTCAGGAGAAAAGTGCCCTGGATCAAAAGCTGGAGGCTCTGGAAATCAAGGAGAATGCCAGCGTCACCCACTGGGACAAGTCATTGCTCGGGATGGATATATGGATGGTCACCATTGGTAGTGGCTACACCAGCCGTATAGGTAGCAAGGTCCTGAAAGTATGGACATTGCTTGATGACGCATCAAACGAACTGGACCAGGCCATTCCATTGCTGAGGGAACTCGAAGACACAGTCAACGACCTGAGCCCGGCAACGGCAGACATGTACGGAAGCCTGACGGATGATCAGTGGGTATCATTGTGCGCTTATCGACCCGGACTCTTTAAGGGAAGATGAGTTTGTTCCAACCTTATCCCCGGGTATTTATATTGCTTTTGAGGTGAACTTGTATTAGAGTAGCGCCCCTCAGCGCGGGAGAGGTGTCCGAGTGGTCGAAGGAGCACGCCTGGAAAGTGTGTGTACCGCAAGGTACCGAGGGTTCGAATCCCTCCCTCTCCGCCATTTTTTTGCTCCCTGCTTTGCTTCGCCCCGCTCGTCAATTTCTTCGTTATTCATCATACAGCCACTCGATATGTAGCTATGTAAGTAGTCGACCCTGAAAAATCCAGTTTTCATCATGATAATGTGGGTGCTTTTAGTTTCACCCACATCACCTCACTGCTTTTTTGAGCCTCTGTT
>PDWI01000407.1_pt1 | contig 69541 bp, 51 predicted proteins | sample 1430891 | NCBI WGS metagenome assembly PDWI01 (sample SAMN01162508, study PRJNA174530) | Oral metagenome, whole genome shotgun sequencing project. | biome: Marine environment; feature: Marine mammal; material: Swab sample of the gingival sulcus; isolation source: swab sample of gingival sulcus...
AGTATATTTTTTATGGAGATAGTTCATTTTTTACAAAGAAAATATAAGATGCGGGAATTGATAGCTAATAGTAAAATTTTTTATAGATGGCTATTTTATTAGCTAGAGATTTGTTGACTACAGTTCCAAAATAATTTTATGCAAAGATAATAATAGTAAATGAATAAAAAGTGTTATATTTTGGGACATTATATTTTAAATATTTAAAGAAAATAGACGAAAATTACTTATAGAACTTTTTATAAATAATAAGATTTTTATTATGAGCAATGTAGCTCAGTAAGCGAAGCTATATTTAAAACAAAAAATTATGAATAAAAATATATTAATAACTGGTGCAGCTGGATTTATTGGTTTTCATTTAATAAAAAAGATTTGTAAAGAAAATTTTAATGTTTATGGCTTGGATAATCTTAATGATTATTATGATGTTTCGTTAAAGCAAGATAGACTAAAAATCTTAGAACAAAATGATAACTTTGAATTTTTAAAAATTGATCTTGCTGATTATCAAACATTAAATAACTACTTTCAAAAAATTCAGCCCGATGTAGTTATAAATCTTGCAGCTCAAGCTGGTGTAAGGTATTCAATTGAAAATCCACATGCATATGGTAAAAGTAACCTGGAGGGATTCTTAAATATCTTAGAATGTTGCAGAAACTTTGAAGTTGAACACTTAATTTATGCTTCTTCCAGTTCTGTTTATGGTGCCAATAAAAAAATTCCGTTTAGCGAAAGTGATTCAGTAGATCATCCGGTATCCCTTTATGCAGCAACTAAGAAATCAAATGAATTATTAGCACACTCATACTCTGATTTATATAAGATTCCTACAACAGGATTAAGATTTTTTACTGTTTATGGTCCATTTGGTAGGCCTGATATGGCATATTACAGTTTTACAAAAAAAATATTTAACGATGAAGCAATAGATGTTTATAACTTTGGTAAAATGGAACGAGATTTTACGTTTATAGACGATATTGTCGAAAGTATAATTAGACTAATTCCTAAAATTCCAACAGATAATAATAATTGGAACTTTATGAATCCTAATCCGCAGAATAGTTTTGCTCCTTATGTAATATACAATATTGGTAATAATAAGCCTGTTCAATTAGAGTATTTTATAGAAGTTCTGGAAAATAATATCGGAAAAAAAGCGATCAAAAATTATTTACCCATGCAAAAAGGAGACGTTCTTAAAACTTATGCTAATATTAATAATTTGGTGAAACTTATAGAATATGAACCAAAAACTTCTATTGAAGAAGGACTTAAAATTTTTGTTAATTGGTATAAAAAATATTATTTAATGTGAGAGGCCAAGATGGGTGGTTTTATTTTTCTAAAAAGAACAAATGATAATAATAAATTATTTTTAGATAACTGTAATAAGGCTATAGATGTTTTTTATAAGAAAAAACAAGAAAAAAAATCAGAAATATTTACTGAAAATTTTCATCTATATTTATTTAAAAAGAGAAATCATGATAGTTGTAATTTTATTGAATTTGATAATGGGGATTTCATTTTTAATTCAGGGACGCTTATTTACGGCAAAAATACAGGCGAAGTAGCATTAAAAAAAATTTATTATGATTATAATCATAAAAAAATTTTTTTGAAACTTGAGGGGCATTATTGCTTAGGAATTTATAAGAATAGAAAATTAATCTTATTTAATGATTATGGTGGAGTATACCATGTATATGCTAATCACAACTATTCAATAATATCTAATTCCTTATTAGCTGTTAGAACAGCAATTTCTCAAGTTACTTTATCACTACAGGAAATATATGAATATGTCTTTAATGGGGCTTTTTATGCTAATAGAACTCCTATCAAAGAAATATCAATGTTAAACAGTCACAAATATTACGATGTTTTATCAAATGAAATTAAGCGGAATAAAAGTATTGAGTATAAAAAATCATATAACTTTTCTACTTTTCAAGAATTAGTAGAACAAATTTCTATTGAATATATTAATTATTTCAAAGTTTTACATGATAATTTTAATAACTCAATTATATCTGCACTATCAGGTGGTTATGATACTCGACTTATGTTAGCATTGCTTCAAAAGAATAAAATTAAATCTTCTTTTTATGTTGGAGGTGCAGACAATTCCAAAGATGTAATCATCGCGAAGGAAATATCTGTTTCAGAAAAGTTAAACCTTGAACATATTGTACAAGAAAAATCAATCCATAATAATGAAAATTTTATTAACTTATTAAAGAATAAATTTTATGCAATAGACGGATTAGGGGTCGTTGGTATATTTAATAAATTAGGTAATATGGATGTTGAAAATAGTAAGAAAGCTAGGTTAAATTTAAACGGTATGGGGGGGGAAATATATCGAAATTTTTGGACATTACCTGATAAATCTTTTACTGTTCATGATTTCTTAATATCTAAATATAAAAACATTTCTTACGATTTCTGTAAAAATTTTAATGCTAAATCATATTTTGAAGAATTGGCCGTTAAAGTAAAAAAAATATTATATACCCAAAATGATATTTTAAAAAGACATGAATTAGAACTAGTATATTCTCAGATGAGATTAAAATACTGGGCTTCGCGAACAATTAGTTATTTGAATCAATTATCTTTTTCATTAGCACCTTTTATTGAGTATAAGTTTACGTTACCAAGTAGTCAAATTCCAATAAAATTCAAAAATTATGGCTATTTAGAAGCCGAGATCATAAAATTCATAAATCCTAAATTGGCAAAATATTCCTCAAATTATGGAATAAATTTTTTTGATCCCATTCCATTTAACTTTAAATTAAAAAATGCATTTAAAAATGCAATCCCAGTTTCAATTCGTCCTTCTCTAAGAAAAATCAAAAATAAAAAAGAGAGACTACCGGAGTATCTTAATAAAAATTTCATAGCAGAATTTTTAGGTACAGATGAACTAATGATGTCGCAATATTTTGAAATTGATAAAATTTATTCTGTAGATATACTTTCTAGGATATTTACGTTAGAATTGTTTTTACAAAATAATTACTAAAATATATGAGCAAATCTCTTACAGATAAAACAGTTTCCAGTCTTAACTGGAATTTTGTCAGTAATTATAGTAATACGGTTTCAACAATAATTGTTGGTATAATACTTGCCAGACTGTTACAACCTAAAGATTTTGGTATGGTTGGTATGGTAACTATTTTTATTGGTCTCGCCGATTTATTTGTTACTTTAGGTATGGGGCAAGCAATAATTAAAACTAAAAATTTAAATGAAAGACATATTAGAGTTGCCACTACTGTAACAATATTATCAAGTGTTTTAATTTTTGTTGTTTTCTATTTCTTTGCAGCATTTGTTGCTGATTTTTATGGAATAGAAGAATTAACTGATATTTTACGGGCCTTATCAATATTGTTTATAATCAAAGGTGTTAACACAGTCAGTTATGCACAGTTACAGAAAAAGTTAGAGTTTAAAACAATAACCATCATAGCCATAATTACTAATCTAAGTTATGGAGTAGTAAGTGTCAGTTTTGCTTTTTTAGGTTATGGTGTCTGGAGTTTAGTTTTTGGACGGCTTGTTTCTAATATAATTTCTATGATTTTAACAACAAGAAAATATCCCGTAAATGTTAAACCACTTTTGGCGAAGAGTGAAGTTAAAGAACTGGCGGGTTTTGGTAGTGGAATTAGTTTAAGTAGAATTTTATTATATGCTTCATCTAATATTGACTATTTAATTATTGGTAAACTTGTAAATGCAAATGCTCTGGGACTTTACACAAAGTCTTTTAATTTAATGACAAACTCAATTGATAAAGTAAGTGGCGGAATGTTTAATGTATTATTTCCTGCTTTTTCTGCAGTTCAAGATGAAAAAGACAGATTAAAACGAGCATACTTAAGAGCGGTAAAAACGGCTGCATTTTTTATTTTCCCTGTTTTAGCTTTTATGATGGTTGGAGGAAAATATGTTATACTTGGTTTATACGGTGTTGAGTGGCAAGGAGCAGTACTTACATTCCAAATATTAGCTTTTGCAGGAATTCTAAAAGCAACCTTAATGTTTTCCGGTTCAATTGCACATGCAACAGGGCGAGTTTTTATAGAAAGCAGTCAACAATTTGTGTATCTCATCTTATTGGGAGTAGGAGCGGTTATAGGAGTAAACTATGGTATTGAAGGTGTTGCAGGTGCGGTTGTTTTTGCTTTAGGGTGGAAGTTTTTTGCTCAAAGTCACCTTGCTTTAAAGATTGTTCATGCAGATTGGAAAGAATTTTTCATAACGTTATTACCTGCTATTTTTAATTTGTTACTGATGGGAACATTAACTTTGATCTCTTTCTTTTTAATTGAATCAGTTTTACAAGACTTAGGATATGAAACAAAACTAATATTGTTAATTTTATTTACAATTCCTCTATTTATAATGAGTGTTATTTTTAGTCCAAAATCAATAAAGGGGGACACGTTAAATTGGGTCATAAATAAATATCAAAAATATATTCCTAAGAAAATAATATCAATAGTTAAAAATTAAGTTTTATTAAACCAGTAAAAAAGAATACAGTATTGTTAAAAGAAAAAAATTATGATTGGTAATTTTTGATATGTTTTCTAAACAGAAATTGTATTACATCTTACTAACTTTAATAATTATTGTTGGAAGTTATCTCAGATTTAAAGGTCTTGGTAAATGGCCCTTAGCTCTAGACGAATTTTATATATTAAGATCAATTCAAAATATTCTAGATAAAGGTATTCCGCAATTTGATGCGGGAGGGTACTATACACGAGGGTTAATTTATCAATATGTTGTTGCATGTTTAGTTAAAGTTGGCGCAAAAGCTGAATTCATTTCGAGGTTTGTTTCTGTTGTTTTGAATCTCATTGCTTTTCCAGCATTATTTATTCTTACAAAAAAAGTTTTAAATAAAACCTCTGCAATTCTAATTGTATCCCTTTTCGCATTTTCTCTTTGGGAAATTGAGCTTTCACGTTTTGCCAGAATGTACACTTTTTTTCAGACTATTTTCATTTGGTATTTATTATATCTTTATAAATATTTTTTTGAAGAAAATAATAAAGCTGTTTATTGGTTATTAGGTTTAAGTTTTTTCAGTTTATTTGTTTACGAAGCAAGTATTTTTATAGTGGGTTTGAATTTTTTAACCTTCCTTTGGGATAATAAAAAGAAAAAATTTACCTTCGATTTGAAAAAAGGAAATTATGTTTATCTGGTAATTTCATTTTTGATATTATTTTTTGCACTATTCTTTTTAATGTATGACTTTCGAGGAGTAAATATAAATGAAGTTATTCCCATTGAACTGAAAGAATATTTTGCAAATACTGTAAAATCAGGCAAGTTCAGGATACCAATCATATTGGTTTCACAAATACAAAATAGTATAAGTATATTTTTTCTTGCTATTATTTTAATTCCCTCATTATTTGTAATATATAAAATTTTCAAATATGTAGATGATAATTTTTTACTGAAATTTTCACTTATAAGTATTGTTTTATTAAGTATAGCAAACCTATACAGCTTAATAATTTTATTCACTATTTTATTCTTTCTTTTAGGATGGATAAATATATCAGACATAAAAAGGATCCCTAAACTTTTTTTTGTTTTGCTTGGTTTCAATCTGTTTATTCAACTATTATATGCAAATATTGACTTAAGTTGGCAAGCAGAAACATCATATAGAATAGGAACCGATCATTTATCTAATACTAAAATATTATTTAAGGAGTTCTTAAACTTCCCGAATTTATATGAGTTATTTGCATTATTTAGAGATACATATAAAATACATACATTCTTTTCGGTTGCTATTCTTCTGCCAGGTACGGTTCTTTTGATAAGACGCAGAAATATTTTAATGCAAAAAAACTTTTTCTTTATTTTATTGTTGTTACTTTTATTTATTGTAACTATAATTAATACCCAATGGTTTGAAACAAGATATTTCTTTTTCCTCTATCCACTATTTTTAATTTGTCTTTTAATTTCAATAAATGAAATTGCTGAAATCATTATAAAAAACAGCCAAAGTTTTAGAACGGTATTTATTTTATTTATAGGAGCAATTTTCTTTATTGTGTCTGAGGATATTAACGCACATCATTTGCTCAATATTGATTCGGCAGAAATTAATTTTAGAAAGAATATGAATGATGATCTTAAAAGCCATTTTTATCCGAGATGGAATACTCGTGAAATATCTGATATCATTAATAATAAAAGTGATAAAGATGATATAATAATATCAAATGAAAAAATTTGTAGTTTTTATTTGGATAGACTAGATAATATTTATGTTGATTATATGTCTAATGACTTTCTTATACAATCTGTAAATCACGGTAAAAATGAACGCTGGACGAATGCTTCACTCATTTATAATTTAGATGATTTTTATGAATTATTGTTTAACAATAAAAAAAATATATGGTTGATAGTTAATAAAATGTGGGGAGTCAAGCTGATGACAAAGGATGGTTTATTTGAAAAATTAGATGAGTTTATATATTATAAAGATGATGATGGCCTTACATTTTTATATAGAATCCCTTCAGATACAAAGATAAAAAAAAATGAAAAATAGTTCTTTTTCAGTGCCTGTTTCAGTCATAATCCCAACTTATAATAGGGCACACTTAATAACTAAAGCAATTGAAAGTGTACAGAACCAGACATATAAAAATATTGAAATTATAATTGTTGATGATGCTTCTACAGATAATACTGAAGAAATAATAAAAAAATTAAATTATAAAAATCTAAAGTATTTTAAGTTGGGAACTAATAAAGGAGCAGCAAATGCGAGAAATTTTGGTGCTGATAAATCCGAAGCTGAATATATAACTTTTTTAGATTCCGATGATACTTGGTTACCAACAATGATTGAAAAACAAATAAGCATTCTACAAAATTCTAATGCTGATATTGGGGCGGTCTATTGTGGTATGATTTTAATTGATTATGAGTCTGGAAATGAAATAAAAAGGGTATTAGTTCCAAATATTTTTTACAAAAATTTTTCGACCGGGAAATATTTTTTAACACCAACAACAACAACAATTTTATTTAAAAAAGAGGCATTTAAACAAATTGGTTGTTTTGACATTATAATGCCAGCTCATCAAGACACAGAGTTAGCGATTAGATTTTGTCAAAATTATTCTTATCTGAGAGTTAATGAATATTTGGTGAAAATTTTAAGGAACCATGATCAAATAATGGGAAACGATAAAAACTATGTAGATGCAAAAAAAAAAATTTTAGAAAAGCATTATGATTTTTTGAGTAAACGTTTATCTTTTAATCTATCTAAACAAATAGCCAATTATCATATCTTGACAGATGAGTTGGATATTGCAAGTACATATATAAAAAAGGCTATAAGTATTTTCCCTTATGAAATATCAACAATAATACAATTTTTACTTTTAAGACTTTTCCCAAGATTATTGAAAAAAATGTATTCAAAAAAGTATAAAGATATTCCTAATACAAGTGGATTAGGTTAATGACGGGTTTAATTACAGTAACTCCAGAACAAAACTCTTATATGCTGCCTTTAATTGATGCTTATAAAAGAAGAGGTGTTGAAGTAATTAATGATAAACATAATTTCTTTTTTTCTAATGTTTCTGTTGATTTTGTACATATTCATTGGCCTGAATTATTATATCAATGGGATACTTTCGTACAAAAGAATGACCAAGAAAAATTATATTTTGTTAGATGTAAAATAAAATTGTATAAAGAAAATTTTTCTAAAATACTTTTGATTTTCTATAATATTCAGAACCATATAGTAAAACTAATATAGAAAAAAGATTTTAAAACCACTAATTTAATAAGAAATTGCTCTTATATTTATTACTAATAATAGTGAAGAATATTTGAGAATTTTTGTACTCTTTATTTAATTCAAACTATGTTACAGACAAAAGAAAAATAAAAGAGTACATCAAAACGATATAATAACTACATTATGAATAGTTACAAAAGTTTTGAATTAATTATATGAAAATATTAATTACTGAAAAACCAGGTTATAATTCATATAGCATAAGCTTAATAAAAGCCTATCAAGAACTTGGGCATACTGTTGTTTGTGATAGTAGTAATTTTTTTAGCTCTAATTTTATACCTGATATTTTACATATTCAATGGCCTGAAACCTTATATAAACGTTATATTTTGTGTGATGATAATATGGAGCAGCAATTACAAATAGTAAGAAATAAATTAGACTATTTTCGGAATCATAATACTAAAATTATCCATACAATTCATAATATAATATCGCATAATACAACAACAAATATTGATATAAAATTTTATAAACTCTTCATAGAAAAGGCGGATTTACTAATTCATCATTGTAAAAAATCGATAGAACTAACTAAAAATCAGTATGCTTGTGCTAAAAAGAAAAAAAATATTATTTGTAAACACGGTGATTTTTTAATTGATTATAAATCTGTTGATAAAAACGAAGCTATTAAACTTTTAAATATACCAAAGGAAAAGTTTGTTATTTTAAATTTTGGCAATCAGCAAAAATATAAAGGTATTGATAATATCAATAAGATATTTGGAAAATTAAAGCTAAAAAATAAATACCTCCTAAATGTTGGAAATTATTCATATTCGGGTTACTCTAAGTTAAAAAAAGAACTAATGTTACTGTATAATTTTTACAAAGAAAAAAGAACATTTACTCATCAAAAATTTATATATAAACCTATAAAAATTAGCGAAATACCATTGGTCTTTAGTGCAGCAGATGTAGTTCTATTGGGGCATAATGCTGGACTGAACTCTGGTGTTCTGAATATGTCTGCAACTTTTTCTAAACCGGTTGTTTTCCCTAAGATTGGTTGTTTTACGGAGCAAATGGAAGGATGGGAACACAAATCTTATAGTGTTAATCAAACTTCAGAAGCAGTTGAATGTATAGAACATTATGCCGAGTTAAAAAGAAAAAATGAATTTATTTTTGATAATAGATTATGGTTGAAAAATAATAGTTGGAATAAGCATGTCGGTAATATATTAAACGAATTAGAAAAAATCAGTTAATGAAAAATAAAAAATTACCTTTGGTTTCTTTTGTTATTCCTACACACAATAGAGCAGATATTTTAAATGATTGTTTGGAAAGTGTTGTAACACAAACCTATGAAAATTTTGAGGTTATTGTTGTAAATGATAACTCTCAAGATAAAACTAGCGAAATTTTACAAGAATATAAATTGAAATATAATTTTTTCCGATATTACAATAGTACTGGTAAGGGAGGGAATGCAGCAAGAAATTATGGAATAGAAAAAGCTCAAGGAAAATATATCGCGTTAATGGATGATGATGACATTTGTGAACCAAATAGGATAGAAGCTCAAATGCGACCTATTATTGAAAGCAATTATTATTATAATTTCAGTGTATGTGCTTTTTCAATGTTTAATGAGAATGGGAAAATAGTTAAAGTTATTGATTATCTAAAACCAATGCAATCTTTAGGTTTTACGGTTCGGTGGCTGATTGAAAAAAAAATAATTGATAAAGCAGGGCGATTTGATTTAGAACAGCCTGCCCTCCAGGATGTTGAATTTTTTTGGAGATTAAAGGAATTTGCAAAAACATGTTACATAAAGGACGCTCTTATAAGAGTAAGAGATACTCAGATATCCATAACAAAAAATCATAAAAAGATGATTGATGCAATTATTCGATTACTTAATTTGCATTCCAAAAAAATGAGTGAAAGAGAAAAAAATCTGTGGTTGATAATTCTATGCAAAAAATTGTCAAAAATAGGCGATTGGAATCTTTACAAGGCTTATTATCAGCAAATAAATAAAATGAGATTTCCTTTTGCTGCTATATCTCTTAGCATTTCACTTTATCTAAAAAAAGGGTCAATATTAAAAGTTCATTCAAAGATTTCTGTTTTTTACCAGAAACTAATATCTAAGTATAATTTATATCATAGGGATATTGATTTTATTTAAATAGTCCCACAAGTTTTATAAATAACAGCGAATGTTTTCAATGAAAGACTTTTTAGAAGTAGTATGAAAACCAAAATTAAAAAAATATTTACATATAAAAATTATTACTACTTATATAAAAGGATAAAGAAGAAGATAATAATTCATAAGTTAGAAAGACTAAAGACTAAGAAAGCTATAATAACATCTGTTTGGGAAATTGATGACGTATTTCGAAAGGTTGAAGATATAAGTAAAAATATTAAATATTCTATTTTTGGTAAAGAGTTAGATTTGAAAAAGGAAATTATTTGGCATAAAGACTTATTTTCTAACTTTGAGTATCCTATGAAAAGATTTGATATGATCAATGCATCTCAATGGTTTGATAAGGGGGTGGAGTTAGTTTTTCCTTGGGAACTTTCTAGATTTTATTTTGCTCCTTCACTAGCAATAAAATATAAAGAAACAAACAATAAAGAGTTTTATGGTGTATTTAAAAAATTGGTTTTAGATTGGATTGAAAAAAATCCATATTTGATAGGTGTAAATTGGTTATCTACAATGGATATAGCAATTAGAGCAATTAATTGGATTGTTGCAATAAATATTTTTGCTGAAAGAACATTCCAAGACACATCTTTTCTTAGTAAGGTCTCAGAAGTTTTAATTAGCCATACAGAATATATAAATAGTTTTCCCTTGATTGAACAAGGAGGTTTAACAACTAATCATACTACATCCGCTTATACTGGATTATTATTTCTAGGACTTTCTTTACAGGAGCATCCCAAAGCTAAAAAATGGATTGCTAAGTCTTTGAATGGATTAGAAAAATGTATGAGTGACCAGGTTTATTCAGACGGAGTTGATTATGAAGGATCAATTCCATATCATAGGTTGGTTTTAGAGATGTTTGCTTATTCTACTGTATTGGCTCATGCAAACGGTATAGTTTTTTCCAAAGAGTTTTATGAAAAGTTATTTAAAATGTTTGAATTTACTGCAACTTATATGGATAAAAATGGTAATGCTCCACAAATAGGCGATAACGATAGTGGAAGACTATTAATTTTTAATGATAATTTGTATCAAGATGAACATGATCATTCATATTTGTTGAATTTAGGTGAACTTATATTTAATAAAAAATTTAAGTCTGCTTGTAAAAAAAGAGATAATCGAATCAATCTATCCCTGCCAATTATTGATAAACATGATATTCCTACCAAACCATTAAAAATTCAAAATCATAGTATTTTATCCTTTGATAAAGGGGGAATATATCTTTTTCACAATGATTATTTAAATTTTTGTTTAGCGTTATGTCCAACCGGGCAAAGAGGAAAGGGTGGACACAATCATTTAGATACTGGTAGTTTTACTTTATCTATTGATGGTAAACAAATAGTTGTTGATCCTGGCTCATTTTGTTATTCAAGAGATAAAAATGAAAGAGATAAGTTTAGAAGCTATAAATATCATAATGTATTATTTTCAAAAAAAGACTATGATAATATCTCGCAAAATGATTATTGGCAGCTTAAAAATCCTTTTATTTATGAAATATTAGAAATAAAAGACGATTATATAAAAGTTGAAATAGAAAATACATTAAATAATTTAAAAAGAATAAGGGAATTTAAAATTACAAATAACCAATTAATAATAGTTGACGTTCTTGATGGAGAATTTTATTCTAACTTTAATCTCCACCCTGATGTCGCAGTAAAGCAAATAAATGATAATAAAATTATTTTGAATGATAATTATGAAATTGAATGCAATCCCAAAAATATTCTTAAGACTGCAAGCTATGAGTATTCAGACTATTATGGCAGCAAGCAAAAAGCTAATCGTGTAATTGCTAAAGGAGATGGAAAAATTAGAATGAAAATAAGTAAGGAAGTACTATGAATGTATTATTTGTTTTAATCGCAGCTTTAATTTTCTTAAAACTAAATAGATTTTATCAATTCTTAGTCTTATCTCTTGCTTCATTACTCCCATTTTCTTTGGGTGATTTTCGTTCAATACCTAATTTAATGATTATTGAATGGTTGCCTTTTGTTGTAGCGTTAATGCTTGTCAATGATTTAGTTTCTGTAAATAAGTTACAAAAAAAAATAAATACTATTAGTTTTAAGGGTATTGGCATATTTATTTTTGCATTAGTTATTCTTATTATTTGGCTTGTACATAGTTTTATTGAAAATGAAATCTTTTTAACTAATATTTATATTCAAGAAATTAGTACAAAAAGGATGTATTTTAGTATTTTCAATAACATAGTATTATTTTTTGTTACAATTCTATTTGTTGTTACTTATTATCCCGAAATTGACTTTGAAAGTTATTTTAAAAGCTTATTATATATATCAATTTTCTTAGGATTTTTTAGATTAGCATCACATTTTTTTGATTTTAATATACCTCTTCTTTACGGTGAATTTAAATATGGAGGGGAATATGGTTATTTTAGTAAATTAAAATATGGTGGTACTGCATTGAGGCTGGGGGGATTAACTGATATTTCTGCTATTGGCATAGCTGCATATTTTGCTTATTATGTTTTTAAGCATAAATTAAATTTAATTATTTTAGGAATTTTTGTGTTTTTTTTATTTTTAAGCGGGGGTAGAACTGTTTTAGCGGGTGCAATTTTTGCAGTTATTCTATTTTCTTTTCTCTTTTTTCCTAAGAATTTTATGTATATGTTTTTCCTGGGCGTTTTTTCTATAATTTTAGCCTTCATATTTTTACCGGATGATCTACTAGTAGGACAGTTAGGAAGAATAACTACTTTTAGCAAGGATACAACTATAGGTGTTGATGTTTCAAGGAATCTTGGTTGGAAAGTTATGTTAGATGAATTTATTAAATATCCTTTTTGGGGCAAGGGGTTAGGAGTTAAAGGTACGATACCGCTTTTGTTTAAGTTTAATGAAACAATAGTTGCTTTTGTGCAATCAATATTCTTTTTTGGTGGGCACGGTTCATACTTGAGTGTCGCAGGAATTTTAGGTATTGGTGGAATAATATACTTTCTCATAATGCTTGTAGGAGGAATTATTATGGCATATAAAAAAATCTCTTTTTATCTAAATATAAATAATTCCTATGTTGCAATATCAGTTTTTACTTTTATGTTACTTGTTATTAAAGCTTTTGATTTTATCACTGCAAAAAATGGATTAAATGTTCCAATTTTATTTTTTGTAGTTGGGCTAGTAGCTTCAGTAACCGTATTAAAAAATAAAGAAGAAATGTTAAAATGAATATAGTATTTTATGGTGGACATCATTGGGAGACTGGCCCTTGGTTTAGAAAACAACAGTTTGCAAGTAGATTAGCAGAAAGAGGACATAAAATTTTCTATATTGAAAGTAGTGTTTCTATGTTAAAGAAAACAAGCAAGCATAAAAACCTTTATCTCAAAACTCAATCTAAAGAAATAAATGATAACTTATTTATAATTTCACCCTCAACTCTTTTCCCATTACCGAATAATTATTACTCAAGAAAATTATTTAACCTTAAGCTTTTGTTTGACGTTAAGCAAATTCTAAAACGAGAAAAAGTTACAGAATACTTGTTGTGGTTTAATCAACTAGAGTTTGCATCTATTTTACCAATAAAAAATGTAAAAGTTGTTTTTGATTTAGCTGATGATAGACCATTTTATAATAAGCTAGCTGGTGATGAGAAAGGATATAGAGTAACATTAAATTATGTTAAACATGCATTTTTAAAAAGTGATATCTCTATTGTCTCAGCTGTTAAAATAAGAGAAAAATATCAAAAATTTTCTAAATCTGACATTGCTGTAGTTCCAAATGGTCATAACTTTAACTTAGATAAAAAACCTAATTTAGTTACTAAGAAGACAATGTTAAAAAATATTCAATCTCCAATAATTGGATTCATAGGAACCTTGTTCAGATTTATTGATGATAATCTTTTGGAATACATTATTTCTAAAAGATCAAGCTATAATTTTGTATTTATAGGACCAGTTGAGACAAATTTTCCTATACAAAAGTTAAAAAAATACAAAAATGTTTCTTTGTTGGGGCAGCAAAAAAAAGAACTTATTCCAAGTTATATCACTGATTTTGATGTTTGTTTAAACCCATTTAAAGTGCATGAAGTAAACGATTCCGTAAGTCCTGTTAAAGTTTTTGAATATTTAGCTTCTGAAAAACCAGTTTTATCTACTCGAATGTATTCGTTAGAAAAAGAAGACATTTCTCAAAATATTGTATTTGCTGATAATTACAATGATTATCTGTTGAAATTAGATCAATTGGTTAATGGTCAATTGAAAACAGAAATAATAAGAGATACAGTTAAAGATTATGCTTGGGATAATTTATTTTTGAGGCTTTTATCTGAGCTTAAAAAGCATAATTTAGAACTATAGAGATAATTCAGAAAAATAAATAGATGCAATTAAAAATATTTAACTTGTTAAAATTATTATAGATATCAAATCGCTAAAAAATTATGAATATTTTACAGATTAGAGAAAAATTGGATCGGGGTGGCATAGAAGTTTTATTATATGATATATGTAAAAATGCTAAAAAATCAGGATTGAATATTTATTTATCTACTTTTTCTAAGGGGGAACTGGACGAGGAATTTAATGTACTTGATTGTACTATGATTGAATTAAAAAGGAAATATCCAATAGATATAAAACTTGTTAAAAATTTAAGAAGAATTGTTATTGAAAGAGACATAGATGTTATTCATACCCACCAAGCTATTGAAGCTTTGCATGCATATCTTGCAACTTGGGGATTAAAAAGAAAAGTAAAAAATATTATTAGTCATCATGGTTCAATTTATCCTATGAAAGATAAATTTGTTATGAAATTTCTAATTCCTCGAGTATCACAAAATCTGGCTGTAAGCAATAGTTATCTAAAAAGATTAGAAAAAGAAGAAAACTTTCGAATTAGTAAAAATTTTCAAGTGCTATATAATGGTATAGATCAAAAAAAAATTAATTTAAATGGAACTGATATAAAAGATGAATTAAGCTTATCGAAATCAACACGACTTTTAGGAATGGTTGGTAATTTTTATAATACCGGAAGAGATCAATTCACAATATGCCAAGCACTAGTTCCATTGTATAAACTTTACAATGATATTCATTTTATATTTATTGGTGGGTGGGAAAAAGGTAAATCTGATTCTTATTATCAATGTATTGAGTTTTGTAAACGTGAAAATATTCAAGGAAGGGTTCATTTCCTTGGTGTAAGACAAGATATAGGAAATATTTTGCGGCAACTAGATATTTTTGTTTATTCTAGCAACCATGATACCTTTGGAATTGCTGTGGTTGAAGCGATGTTAGCCGGAAAACCTATTGTTGTTAATGATATTCCTGCAATGTTAGAAATTACTAAAGATGGGGAAGTTGCTGAAATATTTAATTCAAAAAACCATAATTCATTATATAACTCAATTTGTAAATTATTAGATAATAAAGAATATAGTACTAAATTAGCTGTGAAAAGCAAAAAGTGGGCAACAGATAATTTTACTATTGAGAGTCATCTCAAAAAATTACAAAAAATTTATTCTGATATAAGTTAAATATGAAAATTTTATTTTATACAAATATGTACCCAACAGCTGAGGATACAGTTAAAGGGTTATTTGTAAAAAATCAACTTGAAAGTTTACAAAAACTAGGGGTTGAAGTTGAATATTTACATTTGATCGTTAAGAACTCAAAAACAGATTACATTAAAAGTTATTTTTCTCTACTAAAAAAAATAAAAAACAATAATTACGATTTAATACATGCACATTATGGATTTATGGGATTTATTGCAGCGCTTCAATTTAAAGTCCCTTTTGTTCTTACACTACATGGTTCGGACGCGAATATTTGGTGGCAAAAAATATTTTCATCATTTGCATCTTTCTTTGCAAGAAAAATAATTGTTACAAACAAAGAGCACAAAGAAGAATTTGGGAATAAAGCGGTTTTAATTCCTACCGGAATAAACAGTAATGTTTTTTTCCACGTTAATCAAGATGAAGCTAAGAAAAAGTTAGGTCTTAAATCAAATCTAAAATATATTGTTTTTCCTTCTGCCAGAAAAAGAAGAGTTAAAAATTATCCGTTATATCATCAAGTTTTGAACAAATTAAAAGAAATGGATTCTTCATACGAGGAACTTTTGTTAGAAGATAAAACACCCGAAGAAGTTAACTTATGTTACAATGCTGCAGAAGCATTGTTATTAACTTCCTTTTCTGAAGGAAGCCCTTTGGTTATTCGAGAAGCTCTTTTAACAAAATTGCCTATTTTTTCTCTTGATGTCGGAGATGTTTCGGAAAGAATAAGAAATTATGAGAATTGTTTTATTATTCCTAATAATGTTGATATAATTGTTAAAAAGATATATTCATTTACTCTAAATGAAAAGAGGTATGCTAAAAATATTTCTAATAAAAATAACTTCGAAACCCTTGAAACCAATGCTCAAGAATTAATAAATATATATAAGTTTGCCTTAAAATAGTTATTTTTAATATTTTTACGGAAAGCTTTAAAAAGTCTGTTATAAAATGAAATGATATATTTTTATATAACATAATTATGTTTATATTCAAAAAAAATAGTATGACCAAAGCAAAAAAAAATATACTTTTAATTGTTCAAAATAATTCTTTTCCTTTTGATAAGAGAGTAAAGAAAGAAGCCGTTAGCTTGATTAATAACGGGTTAAATGTTTATGTGCTTTCTCCCACTTCTGAAATAGAATCTGAAAAAGTAGACAATTATAATGGTATAAACATAAAGAGATATGTTGACCATAAGTCTGATGGATCAATTATAGGTTATCTAAAAGAATACAGTTTATCTTTAGCAAAAATTTATTTTTATTCATTAAAGCTTGTCCTAAAAAATAAGATTAAAGTTGTTCATTTTGCTAATCCTCCGGATTTCTTTTGGCCTCTATTTATAATTTTAAAGATTTTTTCTGTCAAAATTATCTATGATCAGCATGATTTATCACCGGAATTATCAGATATTAAATTCAGAAACAATTTTATATTTAAATTGTTAAAGTTTAATGAAAGAATGTCCTTGAAATATGCCGATGGAATTATTTTTGCTAATAATACTTTTTTAGAGAGAGCATTAAAAACAAATAAAATTGATCATAAACTAAAAGAAATTGTATTTAATGGACCGGAAAAGAAGTTTTCAACTATTTTTAATGAAGAGTTAAAGAAATTATTCAATAATAAAAAAATTGCTTTATTTGTAGGTTTAATGTCAGTTGAAGATAATTTGGAAGTTATAGTTCAAGTAGCAGATGAAATTGTAAATAATAGAAAATATGGTGATATAGTTTTTATTTTAGTTGGTGATGGAGATTCGAGAAAAAAAATAGAACAATATATTGATGAACTTAATCTAAAAGAATATTTCTATTTTACAGGATTAGTTAGTCATGAAAAAGTTCAAGAATATCTTGGTATAGCCGACGTTTGTCTTACTCCAGATTTGCCTAACGGATTAAATGAATATTTAACCTTGATAAAAGTTTTAGAATATATGAAAGCCAAAAAAACTTTTGTTGCATTTGATTTGTATGAAACAAAAAATTTAGCAGGTGAATCTGGACTTTATTCTAAAAATATTTTTGATTTTGCTGATAACGTGATAAACTTGTTAAATAATAAAGAAGCAGCAATAGAAAAGGGTGAAATAGGTTATGAAATTATTCAAAACAAATATTGTTGGGACTTACAAGAAAAAAAACTATTAAATTTGTATAACAAAATAATGATTTCATAATCTTAAGAAGTAAAAAAAAAATCTAAAAAATCGATAATTTTATTAAAAAGATAATTAAAAGGTAAAAATTTGGAAAATAAAAAAGTTATAAACAATTCATTGTCGAATCCTTCAAATACATTTAATGATTATATTAGTTTAATTCGAACTAATATTTATACAATTTTAATTATAAGTTTTGTATTCTTGGTTGGTGCAATAGCTTATGCTTTGTTTAAAAATGATGTTTATCAAGCTTCAACAACGTTAAAAATAACTCAAAATAAGCAAAATATTTTGAAAGGACCTTCTTTTGATGATTTAACTGGGACGGGAGGGAACAATTTTTTTATTGCCAATGAAATTGAAACCATAAGAAATGTAACCATAAGGGAACAAGTTGCCGGTGTAGTTCTTGATTCATTTCAAAATAAAGCGGATAAAGAAAATTATGATGTAGTTTTTAGAAAAAATAGTTTTTTTGATGACAGTGATAAAAAAATAAGGACAGTTGAATCCTTGGCCGGGGCTTTATTGAAATCCGTAGAAATAACTCAAAAAAATAATCTCAATTTTATGGAAATAATGGTTGAATCAGAATCGCCAGAAGAAGCTGCAATGATTGCCAATTCTTATGCAGAGGTTTATAGGAATTTTAATTTACTTGAAAATAGGAAACAATTTACCATTGTTAAAGATTTCCTAAATGAACAAAAAGAACAAAAATATGATGAGTTGCTAGTTGCAGAAGAGAATATCAAAGTATATCAAGCAAATAGTGGTGGGATAGAATTGAACTCTCAAGCTAAAGCAATGATAAATACTCTTACTAAATTTGAGTCCGATAAAAACATAACCCAAATGGAAATAGCAATTGAAAGAAAAAAACTAAATGAATTCAAGAATGAGTTATCCGAGCGAGATCCATCATTATCAAATTATTTTGATTTACAATCGGCACGTCCATCTATAGAAATGTTGCAGAAAGAAATTGCTTCAATTGAAACACAAAAAGCTATCGCATTATCGGGTAAAGGCAGTAGAGAGCAAAAGAATACTTTAGTAAAGGGATTAGATCAAAAATTAGGAGAATTAAGAAAAAAATTAAAGACGGACATTGATGCTTATGAATCTAAAGTTTATGCCGCTACCCCTGAAGAAGTTAAAGAGTTATCTGCTAAAATATTTGAATCTGAAGTTAAGATTCAATCTCTTGCAGCTAAAAATTCTCAACTTTCACAAGTCTTAAACAGCTATGAATCTGAATTTCAATCATTACCGGCAAAATCATTGGAAATTGCAAGGCTGGAAAGAAAAAGACAGTCTCTCGAAAAGATGTATTTAGTTTTAGAAGATAAGTATCAGGAAGCATTACTTAACGAACAATCTATCCCAGGTAATGTTTTAATCTTAAGTAAAGCTAGAGCACCTGAGTCACCTGCTGAACCAAACAGGTTAAAGATTGCTATAATGGGACTTTTTGCAGGTTTATTCTTTGCAGTTGTATTTGTTTATGTTAAATCATTCTTTGATAAGACGGTTAAAACGCCGGATGATCTTGAAAATTTGGGATTATATGTTTTAGGATCAGTTCCTAGATTTGAAAGAAAAGTTTCCTCCGAGGGGGATGATTCGGAGATATTTATGAGTTCTAAGAATGAAATTGCGGCAAGTGAAGCATATAGAGCTATGAGAACCAGAATTCAGTTTTCGAAATTATCCGAAGGAACTAAAGCTATTCTTATTACTTCCTCAGCACCTCAAGAGGGAAAAACAACAGTAACAGTTAACCTTGCAGCTGGTTTTGCTCAAACTAATAAAAAAGTTATTATACTTGATTGTGATTTAAGAATACCAAGAATCCACTCGGTTTTCAAAGGTAAAAGTTCTCCCGGTTTTACTAACTTTTTGTTTGGACAAGTTTCTTTTGATGAAATAGTAAGAAAATCCAATGAAGTAGATAATTTGTATTATATTGCAGCTGGAACAATTCCATCTAATCCATCAGAAATTCTTGGTTCAAAGCAATTAGAAGATTTCTTGAAAAAATTAAAATCAGAATTTGATTTGGTAATTCTTGATGCTCCACCTGTTATGACTATTACTGATGCTGAAATTTTATCTCATATAGTAGATATAACTTTGCTTGTTGTTTTTGCTAATAAAACGGAAGTTGATTGGGTTACTGAATCTGCCCAAATACTAAATCGAGGTGAAGAATCATCGTTTGTTGGTGCTATATTAAATAATTTTGATTATAATACGGGTTATAGGTCATATCATAAGTATAACTCTAACAAGTATTATAGACGAGCAGATGAATCCAGAAGTAAAGAATGGGTTAAAAGTTAATTCTTTTCAAAAGTAATTAACAATTTTTATGATCTTAATAGATGCTCACATACATATTCATGATTGTTATAATTTGAATGAATTTTTTCGTTTAGCAAAGACAAATTTTTTGAATGCGGCTAAAAAAAATAATTATTCTTCCTATGCCTCTGTACTTTGTTTAACGGAATCACAAAATATTGATTATTTTGGAAAACTTGCCAAAAAAGCAAATGATAAAATAGGTGTTTGGCAAATTGGTTTAACAAATAGCAAAAATACTATTTTACTTAATGATGATAGCGGCTTTGAGCTATACCTAGTTGCTGGGCGCCAGATTGTTACAAGAGAAAAACTCGAAGTTCTCGCAATCGGATTAAATCAAGGATACGAAGATGGTAAACCAATTACCGAGGTTATCAATTTTGTTAATAAAAATAATTCTATCCCAATAATTCCTTGGGGAGTTGGAAAGTGGAGTGGTGCAAGAGGCGAAATAGTTAAAAATTTAATAGAAAATAAAAAATTAAAGTTTTATCTCGGAGATAATGGAAATAGACCTTTCTTTTGGGATAAAGATAAATTATTTGATTTAGGATTAAAAAATAAAATATTTAACCTTCCCGGAAGTGATCCGCTTCCTTTTGATAATGAAATCAATAAACCAGGCGGTTTTGGATTTTTTTTAGATGCCGGAATTGATAAAAATAAACCTTTTGAAAGTATTTATGATTTAATTATTACTTCAGACCAACAATTTTCTACTTACGGAAAATTAGAATCGTTATTCAATTTCTTTAAAAATCAAATTTCAATGCAAGTAGTTAAAAGAATGAGAAAATAAATGAAGACTTTAGTTATTGCCCCACAGCCTTTCTTTTCACCAAGAGGTACACCTTTTAGTGTCTATTACAGAACTATGATAAGTTCAGAACTTGGTGTTAAAATGGATTTCCTCACTTATGGAGAAGGAGAGGATGTAGAAATCCCTAATGTAAATTTTGTTAGAGTTCCCAGATTCAAATTTTTGGGTAACGTAAAGATAGGTCCTTCGCCGCTTAAATTATTTCTTGATATTTTTATCTTTATTAAAATGATTTGGCTGCTGACCAAAAATAAATATGATGTAGTTCATGCTCATGAAGAAGCAGTATTTATGGCTTATTTCTTAAAACCTATTTTTAAGTTTAAACTAATTTACGATATGCATTCGAGTTTAACTCAGCAACTCACTAATTTTCAATTTACTACTTCCAAACTTATTATCAATACATTCAAAAAGTTGGAAGATAATTGTTTGCATACTGCTGAAGCTGTGATTACTATTTGTCCGGATTTACGCGATTACGTTAATACAATTATTACAAATAAAGAGAAGCACTTCTTAATAGAAAATTCAATTTTTGATCCTGTAAAAAAGAAAAACTCAAAACAGCAAAATGATAGTAACGAAACTATAGATTTTGATGTAAATGAATTTGTGAAAGAAGATGAACAGCTTTTAGTTTATGCGGGAACTTTGGAAAAATATCAAGGGATAGATATTTTAATAAATTCTATGAAGTTTGTAATTGAAGAAAATTCTAAAGTTAAGTTGCTGATAGCAGGCGGAACTAAGGAACAAGTTGATGAGTTTAGTAAATTATCAAATAGTTTAAGTCTTAATGATTATATAAAGTTTACCGGAAGAGTTCCCCAAAAATATGCTAAAGAGTTTAACGCAAAAGCAGATACTTTACTTTCACCAAGAAGTGATGGAACAAATACACCGCTAAAAATTTATGAACAACTAGCATCAGGTAAACCTCTTGTTGCCACAGAGATATATTCGCATACACAAGTTCTTACCGATGATGTAGCCTTTTTAGTTAAACCGAATCCTAAAGACATGGCAAAAGGAATTTTACTATCAATAAATAATAAAGAACTTGCCAGAGAAAAAGCTGCAAATGCTTTAAATTTATACGAAAGTGATTACTCGAGAACAGTTTATACTTCCAAACTAAAAAGGCTATTGGAGAGTTTATAAATGTGTGGAATCGCAGGTGTAGTTTCCTTTCAATCAAATCCTACAATCACTCATGAAAAGCTTAAAGCGATGGTTAATACTATTTATCATCGTGGTCCCGATGAAGCTGGAATGGCTATTCATGGGAACGCTGCTTTGGGGATGAGGCGGTTGTCAATTATTGATTTAAGTGGTGGGAGTCAACCTATCTATAATGAAGATAAATCTATTTGGACGGTTTTTAACGGAGAAATTTATAACTTTCCCGAATTAAAAAAAGAGCTTACTGATAAAGGACACATATTTAAGACTAATACTGATACAGAAGTTATTGTTCATGGTTACGAAGAATGGGGAATTGACTTTCCTAAGAAACTAAATGGAATGTTTGCCATAGCACTTCATGACCAAAAGAAAAATAAATTAGTTTTGGTAAGAGATCACATAGGAATAAAACCTCTTTATTATTCTTTTTCAAATAAGCAAATAGTTTTTGGTTCAGAGATAAAAGTAATACTTGAATCTGATCTTATTGAAAAAGAACTGGATATGAATGCACTCGGCGAGTTTCTTTCCTGGGAATATATTCCGGGCGAATTAACTTTAATAAAATCTATCAAAAAGTTAGAGCCGGGTAAATTACTTGAAATTGACATTACTAATCCTAAATGTAATCCGCAAGAATATTGGGATGTTCCATTTTATACAGGACAAGAAACAAATCTATCTGAAAGTGAATGGATAGAGAAAATAGATTGGCAGATAAAGAAATCAGCAAAAATGCAGATGATTAGTGATGTTCCTCTTGGAGCATTTCTTTCCGGCGGTGTTGATTCATCCCTCATTGTTGCATCGATGGGTAATGCACAAACGTTCAGTATCGGTTTTGATGATCCGACTTATAATGAACTTAATTGGGCAAGAAAGGTTGCAGATCATTTAAGAGTCGATCATAAAGACGAGATAATTAAACCTGATGTTTTAGATTTATTCAATCATCTTATGAATTTCATGGATGATCCCATCGGTGATTTTTCAATTTTCCCAACTTATTTGGTGTCAAGACTTGCAAGAAAATATGTAACGGTTAGTTTAAGTGGTGATGGCGGCGATGAATTATTTGGAGGTTACGAAACTTACCTTGCCAATAACAAAGCAAATCAATTTCAAAAAATTCCTTTTTTCCTAAGGAAAGGAATGATTGAGCCAGCAATAAATTTTATGAAACCTACGGCCAAGAAAAAAGGTTTGGTTAATAAAGCAAAAAGATTTGTAGAAGGTTTTCAATATGAAACCGAACTTTCACATGCTCGTTGGCGTTTGTTTGTTGGTGATGCTGTAAAACAAACATTATTTACTAATGATGCATTAACCAAAATAAACACAACTTCGGCTGATCATATTATAAAATTATTTGAGAAAGCCGGAAATAGGGGAGAGCTCAACAGAAGTCTTTACGTAGATGTAAAGAGTTATCTTGTTGATAATATTCTTACAAAAGTTGACCGTATGTCAATGGCTGTATCTCTTGAAACAAGAGTTCCATTCCTTGATATAGATGTAGTTGATTTAGCATTTCAAGTTCCTGAAAGTTTAAAAGCCAATTCATCAACTACTAAAATAATTTTAAAGAAAGTTGCTGCTAAGCATGTTCCAAGTGAGTGTATTTACAGACCCAAAGAAGGTTTTTCTATTCCAATAAAACATTGGTTAAATAATGAATTTAAACCTTTAATGAATGAGTTATTAGACGAACAAAAAATTAGAGTGGATGGGATTTTTAATCCCAATATGATCAGCACTTTAAAGAAGGAACATAAATCGGGAAGTGCAAACCATAGTCATATTTTATGGGCATTAATTGTTTTCCATGATTGGAAACAAAGATGGCTAAGTTAAGAAAATTATTTTAAACTGAAAAAAATTATGCAAAGAGATATAAAAAAAGCAAAAGAACAGAGCTATGATATCATCATTATTGGTGGCGGTTTTTATGGAGTTATGCTTGCCTATGAAGCAGCTTGCCGCGGATTGGAAACATTACTTCTCGAAAAAGATGATTTTGGGAAAGCTACAAGTTTTAATAGTTTAAGGATTGTGCATGGAGGATTGAGATATTTACAATCGTTAGATCTACACAGATTTAAGGAGTCTGTGGGAGAAAGAAGATGGTTCCTTAGAAATTTCCCAAAATTAACTAAACCGATTTCTTGCTTAATGCCGTTGTACAATAAAGGCTTGCAGAGAAACTCAATAATGTGGGCTGCTTTAAATTTAAATGATTTACTTTCAATTACACGTAACAAATCTGTTAGTGATAAAAACAGTTTACTGAATGGAAAAGTTATTTCGAAAGAGAAAGTGATTGAAGCATTTCCTCAAGTTGATACAAAGGAACTTAAAGGTGGTGCAATTTGGAATGACGGTGCGATTGATAATTCGCAAATAGTTCTTTTTGAAATTCTAAAAACTGCATCGGAAAATGGATGTACACCTTTAAATTATTTTGAAGCCAAAGATATTATTATTGAAGATAACGCCGTTAAAGGTGTTATTGCTTTAGATAAAGAAACAAATAATGAGATAACTTTTTCTTCTTCGTTGGTTATAAATTCTACCGGACCTTGGAGCAAAGAGTTAGCAAAATCTTTCCATAAAGAATTTGATAATCTCTTTAAGTATTCAATAGCTTGGAATATTCTTTTTGATGTTGATGCACTTTCGGAACACGCACTGGCAATTACTCCACCGAAAGATAATGCTAAAGCATATTTTTTAAGACCATGGAAGGGGAAACTTTTTGCCGGTACTATTCATCAGGCTTGGAATAGTGTTGAAGATATTCCAATACCGACAGAAGAATCTGTTAAAAACTTTATTGATGATCTTAATTTATCAATCCCAACATTAAATTTAACAAAAGATAAAATATTACAAATTTACTCGGGTTTACTTCCGGCAAAAGAACAAGGCAGCAATGAAATTGCTGTAAGAGAAGTAATAATTGATCATTCGGAACATGATGGACCTAAAGGGCTATTTAGTTTATCCGGAGTTAAATTAACAACATCTAGATTAGTTGCAGAAAAGGTTTTAACTAAAATTTTAATTGGTCGTAATACAAAAGAAAAAAGAGAGATAAAATTTCAACAAAAGACAAATGAAGAATACGGAGTTTTTGATTTTGATTGGAGTTTTGATAATTCTAACTTAAAAGATATATTAAAAAGAAAAATTGAAAACGAATCTGTTGTTCACCTTGACGATCTACTTTTACGTAGAACAACACTCGGAGATAATCCTAAAAAAGCACTTGAAAATGCAAAAGCAATTTGTGAGTTATTTGATTGGGATGAACAGAAAATAATATCTGAGATTAATAAGTTAAAAAATTATTATGCCAAACGTGGATTTATAATTCCTAAAAATTTGGGGGAAGAAATTAAATGAAAGCATTAGTTACGGGTGCTAACGGTTTTACCAGTAGTTATTTGATTAGAAACTTATTAAGTAAAGATTATTCCGTCAAAGGGTTGGTTAGGAAAACAAGTAATCTTGATTTAATAAAAGATTTAGATATTGAACTTGCTTATGTGGATTTAGCTAAAGATGAGATAACTGATGAAATAATGCAAGGTATTGATGTTGTTTATCATGTCGGAGCAGCATACAGAACCGAAGGTGTTCCGCAAAAATATTTTTGGGATGTAAATGTTGAAGGTACAAGGAAATTATTAGAAGCCGCTCATAAAGCTAAAGTAAAAAAATTTGTTCATTGCAGTACTGTTGGTGTGCAGGGTGAAATTGAAAACCCTCCGGCAAAGGAAACCCATCCTTATAAACCCGGTGATTATTATCAAGAATCAAAGTTAGATGGTGAAAAATTAGCACTTAAATTTTTTAAAGAAAAAGAATTAAGGGGTACAGTTGTAAGACCTGTAGGAATATACGGACCCGGTGATACCAGGTTCCTTAAACTTTTCAAGATGATAAATAACAGAAAGTTTAAAATGATAGGAAGCGGAAATGTACTATATCACTTAACTTATGTAGAAGATTTAGTTGAAGGGTTTGTGCTTGCTGGTGAAAGTGATAAGGCAGATAATGAAATTTTTACAATAGGTGGAAATGGTTATTTAACTCTTAATGAGTTGGTAGCAAAAATATCCCGAATTTTAGATAAACCTATTTCAAAGTTTAAGATTCCCGTTTTGCCAGTCTGGATTGCAGGTGCATTATGTGAATTGGTTTGTAAGCCTTTGGGAATTTCACCTCCAATTTACAGAAGAAGAATGGATTTCTTTATGAAAGACCGAGCATTTGATATTACAAAAGCAAAAACAATTCTAAATTATAATCCTAAAATTGATTTAGATGAAGGATTAAAAAGAACAGCAGATTGGTACAAAGAAAAGAAATTATTATAAAAAGTTTGTAGAATAAATTAGGAGTAAATATAAATGAAGACTGTAACGGTATTAGGAAACTTTTCCGGTAGAAATGCGGGGGATAATGCAATATTAGGTAATTTGCTAGATGACATCACAGAGAAATACAATGAAATTAAATTTTTGATTCCAACTTGGAGTGCTGATTTTGTAAATAAACATTTTGGGCATCATAACATAGAAGCGATGGGATTGAAACCATGGAATTTTGCTTTTAAAATATTAGGATATCCAACCTATAAAGCAATGGTTAATACTGATTTAATTTTAATTACTGATAATATCTTGTTTGATAGGAAATATTATAATCCCCTTTTTAATTATCTATCTACAATAGCTTTATTTGCTCCTTCAGCAAATAAACGAAATATTCCTATTCTTCCTTACAACGCCAGCTTAGGACCTATTACAACAGAAAAAGGCCGAATAGCTATGCAGAAGATTTTAGATGCAAGCCCATATTTAAGTGTTAGGGATCAACAATCAAAAGACATGCTAGATAAAAACAACTTAAAGTATACTGAAATAATTGATGGAGCTGATTGTGCAATAAATACTAAAATTATTGATGAAGGGAAGATTCAAAAGATTGTTAATACTGAAGGTTTATTTAAAAATCCAAATGGAACTCTGAGTTTTAATATCAATGCTTACATTGATTCATGGCAGAAATTAATGAAGGGAGGCAATGAATTTGGAAGAGAAAAATTTGTAGAACTTATTGCTAAAACTCTTGATTTTATAGTAGAGGAACTCAAAATTGATATTATGTTTACTGTTACTCAAGTAATGGATATTAAAATTACAAATGAAGTTCTTAATAAAGTTAAGAATAGAGATAAAATTATTGTAATTACAAATGCAAAATATACTTATCAAGAAATTACAAGCTTATTAAGCAAATGTGGAATTCATATTGGAATGAGAACACACTCACTTATTTTAGCATCAGCGGCATTTACTCCTATGGTTACAATTAATGCTTATCCTAAATCAGGAGGATATGTTCGTACAATTGGACAAGGAGATTGGGTGATAGATTTTGAAGATATGAATTTAGAGAATTTAATAGAGATAATAAAAAGAGCTTGGGAAAAAAGAAGTGAAACTAAAGAACAGATGATTCCACAAGTGAAAAGAGAGCAACAAAAGGCTAAAGATGTAGTAAATCTAGTTGGTAAATTATTAGAACTTGAATAAAAAAAGTCTAAGGTTAATATGAAAGATCAAGAAAATAATCAAAATCTTAGTTTTCATCAATTTTCTGATGATAAAACCTCTCCACTTAAGAAATATCAAGACTTAATTATAGGAAATAGAAGTCTTTCGGATTTATTTTTCTATGAATTTTTTACATTTATGTTTATGAATATGCCTTCTTTACCGGGGTTATTTCTAAGACAAAAAGCATATAAAAAATTATTTGGGGCTTTTGGCAGGGGTTCTACAATAGGTCTTGGAGTATCACTAAAACAACCTCAGAAAGTTTCAATAGGCAAAAACTGTATAATAGATGATTATGTTCATATTAGTGCTAGAGGTAATAACTCAAGTCGTATTAACTTGAAAGATAAAGTTTTCATTGGTAGAGCTACCGAATTAAAATTAAGAAACGGTGAAATTAATATAGCGTCTAATTCAAGCATAGGAAGTAATAATAGAATTGCTACTACTGACGGAGTAGTAAATATTGGGGAATATGTTTTTACGGCTGCTTATTGTTATATTGGTGGAGGTAATCATAAATCCGATAGAACAGATATTCCGATTGCACACCAAGGTTTTGAAAGTAAAGGTGGCGTATGTATTGGGGATGATGTCTGGATTGGTGCAAATTGTGTTATAGCTGATGGTGTAACTATTGGAAAAGGCTCAATAATAGGTTCTTGTTCTTTAGTAAATAAAGATATTCCAGAATACTCTATTGCATTTGGTAGTCCTGCAAAAGTTTTTAAATCTAGAAAATAATTTTCTTAGAAATTAAAACTAATCAAATCTATTCATGAAGAAAAAAATACTTTTTTATATTAGAATAATTTTTACTGTTTTACTTGCTGGTTTTGCTCTTTTTAAAGCAGGATTATTGCATGAAGAAGGAAGAAGTAAATTTATTTCTTTAATGTCTAATGTAAAATGGTTTTATGTAATAGCTTCTGTAATCATAATGTTTGTTCTGAATTTTTCAAGTTCTGTTAAATGGTATATGTTGCTAACTTCAAAAAAAATAAAGATTAGATTATGGAGAATTTATGCCTATTATAACATTGGAAAATTTTTTAACTTAATTCTTCCAACAAGCATGGGAGGAGATGTAGTCAGAATTTTTCAGCTTGGGCAATATATTGAAAATAAACAATTAGCCGCAGCTTCTGTAATTGTTGAAAGATTCACCGGACTAATCGTGCTTATGATTATGGCAGTTTTGGCTGTCATAATTAATCAAAAAGAATTTAACCAATTATGGTTATCAATTGCTTTAACTTTGGGCTCAATAGGTCTTGGTGTTATTATATGGATTGTCTTAAATAATAGTTTTTATAATTTTTTATATGAAAAAGTTGGACTAAAGATAAAAGTTGTTGGCAAAGTTCTTAGTAAATTAAATAAAATTAGACTAACAATAATAGAATTTAAATCCGATAATAGAGCCATGGTTTGGGCAATAATAAATTCAATTATTTTTCAGTTTTTAGCAGTAATCAATGTTTGGATATCATCAAAAGCTTTTAATGATGAATTGAATTTTTTGACGAGTTTAATTGCAGTACCTGTTATATTATTTATAATGAATATCCCTTTTTCTATTGGAGGAATTGGTTTAATGGAATTTGGCTATGTTTTTACTTTATCGTTATTTGGTATCTCTCCTGAGTTAGCTGTTTCTACAGCATTGTTAATTCGAATTAAAGGAATTTTTGATGCACTCCTCGGTGGTGTGTTTTATCTTAGTTTGAACAAAAATAGATCGTTGGTAAAAGAGATTAAAAATGAACAAAAATTAAATCTCAAAAATAACTAGTTTTATAATGAAAATAACCATGCAAAAAAAGTACATTCTTATTCTCAAACTATTCTTTTTATCATTTGCCATAACTGCACAAAACGATGATATTAGGTTAATCTCACCTAATGGTGGTGAATCTTTGGTTTCAGGTAATAGGTATAGTATTTCTTGGATAGTACAAAATATTGATAGGGTAAGTTTATATTATAGAACTGATAGAAATTCAAATTGGAAAATCATTGCTTCAAAAATATCTGCTGACTTAGGTAGTTATAGTTGGAAGGTGCCATATGAATCGACTGCTACATTGGAAATAAAGATTGAAAATAATAATGGAGTTTATGATATTTCTGACAGTTACTCTTTTATTATCAATCGTCTTAGAAAGGCTGACAATAACAATCAAGTTAATACCATTAGGATAATGCCACTAGGAAACTCAATAACTTTTGATAACAGAATGAATGATACTAGAGTGGTTGAGGACAAGATAGGTTATCGTTATCCCTTATACAATCTCCTTCGGGATTCGGGCTATACTTTTTCATTTGTAGGAAGTGAGCACGCAGGGAGTAATTTTTTTTCTCCTAATTTAGAGTTTGATAAAAATGCTGGGTTTCCAGGTATTAAAGACAATGAGCTTTATAAGCTATTAAAAACAGGTAGAAGATATCAACCCAACTATGGAATTGATCAAATAATAACAAACGGAAGATATCTTAATACATATCCCGCAGATATAATTCTTTTACACATAGGAACAAATGGTAATAATTTACCAGGCGGAACAACTGCAAATGATGTTGAAGATATTCTTGATGAGATCGATGCTTATGAAGATTCAACAGGAACAGAAATAATAGTTTTTTTAGCTAAAATAATCAACAGATCACCTACAAAAAGTTTTGTTACAACTTTTAATAGTAATGTATTTAATATGGTTAATGATAGAATAAGTAATCCTGCCAATGATGCTTATCCAGATAAAATAGTTATTGTAGATATGGAAAACATACCTGATTACCAATATACTATAAGTTCTGATACTAATGGAACTTCAGGCGATATGAATGATAAACTGCATCCTAACGACAGAGGATATACCAAGATTGCCAATACTTGGTTTACTGCAATTAAGAATTACTTAGGAGAGTTTCCTAAAATAACGATGCAGCCTCGAAGTGTTTATGCACTTGAAGGTGGAAATGTAAAGTTTGCTATTAGAGCTAATTCTACCTTACCATTAAAATATCAGTGGAAGAAGAATGGAGTAACATTAGTAGGTGAAACTGACTCGATTATAAATATTTCAAATATTAGTTGTGAGCAAGATAGTTCTGTATATACTTGTATGGTTTCGAATATCCTTGGTGATATAAATTCTCAGAATGCTTATTTATTTGTTACTGCAAATAATCAAAGAGCTATTCGTGGAGCACAAATCTTTTATGAGTTTAACGAGCAAAAGGGTAATATAATCCACGATGTTTCCGAAGTTGGAGATTCACTTAATTTAAAAATTGAATCTCAATCTACCACAACATGGGCTCCAAATGGAATTATAATTGATAGTAGTTCCAAGTTGACACAAGTCTCTGATAACCAAAAAAAATATAATTCTTTTAAAAATTCTGATGAAATATCTTTTGAAATTTGGTTAAAGCCTCATTTATTAAATCAAAGTGGTCCTGCTAGAATTGTAACATTTTCTAAGAATAAGTTTGAAAGAAATTACGGAATACTACAAAATGGAACTAAATATGAAGTTTGGTTAAGGACAACATCAACAGATGATAATGGATTCCCTTCATTAATGAGTATGGATGGCGTTACTCAAAATAAATTAACTCAACTTGTTTTTACATTAGCTTATGATGATACGGCTAAATTATATATAAATGGGGAATTAAATAGTAAAAAATTTTTGGAAGGTTCTTTTAGTAATTGGGATTCTTCGTATTCTTTCCAACTTGCAAATGAGTTAGTTGATGAAAAACCATGGTTAGGTCGTCTTAACTATTTAGCTATATATAACAGGGCATTAACTGAAATGGAAGTTCTACATAACTATAATATATCAATTGATGGAATAAATAATGAATTAAATTCACCTACTGACTTAAAAGCAACGTGTAACGACAATAAAATAAATTTAAACTGGGTTGATAATTCTAATAATGAAATTGAATTTATTATCAGCAGAAAAAGTGATAATAATACTTACCATATCATAGGACAAGTACCACAAAATGAAACTTCGTTTGTTGATTTATCAACATTGGAAGGCAAAAGATATATTTATTCTGTTTCTGCAAACAGTTCAAATGGTGAAAGTGATATTGCAAATTTATTTTCAATAACTACACCTTTATCTGCACCTCTTAATTTACAAGGTTCGTTAAATGAAGATAATAATATTGAGTTAAGCTGGGAAGATAAATCTAATAATGAAAGTGGTTATATTATTGAAGGAAAAGCTAATTCTTCTGATTCTTCTTTTACAGTTATTGATACTGTTAACAATGATATTCAAGTTTATATTGATACTAATCCCAAATTCTTTTCACCATATAATTATCGTGTTTATGCTTATACTGATAATACAGTATCAAAATTTAGTAATGAAATAAGTTTACAAGTTGTAAATATTAAAGAGAATTTAAACAATTTGCCTAATAAATTTAATCTAATGCAAAATTATCCAAATCCTTTTAATCCTGTTACAAATATAAGTTATAGCATACCTGAATATTCTAAAGTTGAACTAACTATTTATAATATTTTAGGACAACCAATTAATATACTCTATTCTGGGTTACAACAACAAGGTTATTATAGTGTTAAATTTGCTGCTTCAGGGTTTAGTTCAGGCATATATTTTTGTACTCTTAGAGCTACCGGATTAAATTCATTGGTAGATTATAAAGAAACAAAAAAAATATTACTATTAAAATAAAATTAAAGAAACTGTAATTCACAGTCTTCTTTTCGATAATATTCCAACAAACCAATAAAATATTTTGCAAATGCAAAATATTACTTAATTAATTTAACTAGGAGGAAAAATGAAAATAATCAAATATTTTTTAATGTTATTAGTTTTACTAGTAACGAACAATTTGTTGGCACAAAATCCTGTAATAACAGGACAACCAACAAATCAAAATATTAATGTTGGCTCATCTGCAACATTTTCAATTACAGCAACAGGTACTGGAACACTAACATACCAGTGGTATAAAAATAGTATGGAAATTACTGGAGCGACAAGTTCTACTTATATTACCCCAGTATTTGTTGATGATTCAAATAATGAAGATCTTTATTATTGTATCGTAACAGATGATAACGGAACAACTCAAAGCAATAATGCAACTTTATATATCACATATATGAATCAAAGAGTATCTGAAGGATTGCAGGTGTTATATAATTTCAATGAAGGTAGTGGTACTGTCATTAATGATCAATCGGGTGTAGGCACTCCACTAAATTTAAAGATTAACAATGCCAACAATATAAATTGGACTAGTTCAGGATTAAATATTTTTAACGATGCTAGAATTAAATCAAACGGTATTGCTTCAAAATTAATAAATAGCTTGACCAATACAAATGAGGTTACTTTTGAAGCATGGCTTTTACCTACTAATTTAACGCAAGGTGGAAAATATGCAAGAATAATGACACTTAGTAATGACAATAAACACGAAAGAAATATTGGTTTAATGCAATTTGGAGATCAATATCAATTTCATTTAAGAACTAGTAATAGTACTTTAAATGGAGAGACAGTTTCTGTTGACTCCAATACTCAAAAATTAACTCATTATGTATTTACAAGGGATTCAAATTCTAATGTTAAAGTTTTTATTGATGGTCAAATTATATATCAGGGACAATTAACTGGTGATTTTTCAAACTGGAATAGTGGATATTTTCTTTATCTTGGAGGAGAAGTTAATGGAAAAAACTATTGGGAAGGAACATATTATTTGACGGCTATTTATAGCAAAGCTTTATCAGTAAGTGAAGTAGGACAAAATTATAACTTTGGAGTAAATAAAGATAATTTCCCATATATTCTAAAACATCCTTCGAGTCAAACAGTGCAAGTAGGCCAGTCTATTACTTTTTCTGTACAGGCAATAGGTTCTGCTCCAATAAATTATCAGTGGAAGAAAAATGGAATAAACATAAGCGGAGCAACAAATTCAACATATACCACAAATAGTTTACAATTAAATGATAATAACGCTGAATACACATGTTTAATAACTAGTGCTGATGGTTCAATAGAAAGTAATCCTGCTCAAGTTACGGTATTAGTTCCTGATTCAAGAATTACTTCGGGTATAATAGTGGAATATAACTTTCGTGAAGGAAGTGGTAGCGTTATAAATGATGTCTCAGGTATTGGAGAGCCAATAAATTTAACTATAAACTCTACAGATGCAGTTAATTGGACAAATAATGGACTTGAAATTGTATCTGAAGCTAGTATTTATTCTTCCTCTGCTGCTAGTAAAATATACAATAAATGTACAGCATCAAATGAATTTACAATTGAGACTTGGATAAAGCCCAAAAATGTAAACCAAAATTCTGCAAGAATTTTATCTTATGCACAAGACGCAAATGCAAGAAATTTTTCTTTATCGCACGGTTCAGAGCAATACGGGGGTAATGTACGAACTTCTACAACTGATTTAGCAGGTTACTCTACATTAACTCCTGCAGGCACTATTGATGGCAATTTACAGCACGTTGTATATGTTTTTAGAGGTGATCAAAAAGCTTTAATATTTGTCAATGGTGTTGAGGTAGTTAAAACCACAGTTGGAGGAAACTTTTCTAACTGGACAGATAATTATCGTTTAGCTATTGCTAATGAGTTATTAGATTCAAGACCATGGAAAGGAACATTTAATTACTTAGCAATATTTGATAGAAATTTGTCTCGTGAAGAAGTTCAGCACAATTATACAATTGGTCCTTATGGTTTAGCAGAACTAATTCCACCAAGTGATTTAGTGGCAACAAGTATTGCTGTTGCTAATGTTAGTCTTTCATGGACAGACAATTCATCAAATGAAGATGGTTTTATTATTGAAAGGGGAGTAGGCACACCAACTATTTGGGGGGTACTAGATACAGTTAGTGCAGATATAACTAATTATACTGATGAAACAGTTTTAGAAGGCATTGAGTATAGTTATAGATGTAAAATTTATAATCAATTTGCTAATATTTCTTCCAATTACAGTAACACTTCTTCAACTATTTCTAAAATTAAAACACCCAGTGGTTTAGTTGCTAAATCGGAAAACCTAGGTAAAATAACATTAAGTTGGACTGATAATTCAAGTGCTGAAAATGGTTTTTATATTGAAAGAGGAGAAGGTAATCCAATCGTATTTTCTAAAATTGATTCAGTTGGTGAAAATGTTACAACCTATAATGATTTCACAGTTGAGGAGGGAGTTGAATATTCATATAGAATTAATTCTTATAATTCTATAATAACTTCAGAATATAGTAATGTGATTAGTATAAGAAGTAAAGCCTCATTTATTAATAAACCTACGTCGCTAAGTGTTACAATTCATGATACTCTTGGGATTCCCGTATTATCTTGGATTGATAATTCATTTAATGAAAGTGGTTTCGTAATCGAAAGACGACTTGTCAAATTAGGAACTGATTTTGTTACTATTGATACTGTCGCAGAAAATGAAACAACCTATACCGATGGTTCTGTACAAGATAGTTCAACTTATAGTTATAGAGTATTAGCATTTAATGATGAATATAAATCTGAATATAGTAATGAAGAGTTAGTTGATGTTCTAGTAGATATAGATTGGGAAAATAAAATTATTAATAGTTTTGAATTATATCAAAATTATCCGAATCCTTTTAATCCAACAACTAATATTAGTTTTGTGATACCCGAAAACGCAAAAATTAAGCTAAAGATTTTTAACTTATTAGGACAAGAACTTTACACATTAGTTGATAATAATTTTACAAAAGGGCAGCACAACATAAAATTTGATGCTTCTGCTCTTCCATCGGGTATTTATATTTATACTATGAACGCATCAGCAATTTCTGGAAAAGAATATGTTAGTAGTAAAAAATTAATCTTAATAAAGTAAGAATAGCAATTATTATAAAAATGCCCTGTTACCAGGGCATTTTTATAAACTTAATATTTGGCTGAAAAAGTCGATTTTTTGTGTACAAAAAAATGACTTGATTTAAAAAAAATATGATGTTAACTTTTGAATTCTATTTAATAATTTAAAACACCAAATATTAGGAGGACTTTGTGTTTAAAAAATCGTTAATGGCATTATTATTTTTTTTAATAAATACTGCCTTATTTAGTCAAACAATCATTTCAGACAATTTACAAGGTGGTACAAAAGGCCGTAAGTATGGCGGTAGTTTCACTTCTGAAGGCTATAAGCCTGGAATTGGAACAAATCATATCCTTTATAAAGTTCCACAACAAGTATATAATGGTTATATTGAAGTTGAAGTTAAAGGATTTAATTTTAATCATTTCCAAAAATATTTTCCCAATGAATCAACCCAAACATCTTTTTTTATTATGTATGATGGAAGAGGTGTAAATGAACCAATAACATATAATCCATATTATAGGAATAATTTCTTCAGATGGGAAATTGTTTACAGAAGTGTTAAGAAAGGTTCAAGTAGTGGAAACAGATTTAAGGGGAAAATGCATACTGCTGCTGAAACTCCGAAAAGATTAAATGCCACAAAAGCTTGGTGGAAATCGCTGGCACATGGTACCGCATCTGACTGGAGTATCGAACCAAATGGTATCAGAGTTTCTTGGGATCCCAATAGATGGTATAAAATAAGGGTTACTTGGAATAACGATACTAAAGATTTCAAAATTTATAGAGATGGTAAAGAAGTTTGGCATAACAAAAAGAATAAAGGGAATTCATTTAGTGGAGAGTCTCATGCTGGACACTGGTTCCCAGCAAAATCTCCTTACCCATGGTATCCAAAAGATTTTAGAATTTGGTTGGGAAGTGGACCACGTAAATATTCTAGTAAATTACCAAATTTAGTTTATAGAAATTTTAAAGTAGTTAAAACCTCTGGTAATCCAGATCCAGACCCAGACCCAGATCCAGACCCAGATCCAGACCCAGATCCAGACCCAGATTCAGAGGGTGATTTAGTCGTAACATCCCCGGTTGCTGGACAAATGTTACAAGCGGGATCTACTCATGAAATTAAATGGAATCCTGCTGGTGGATCTTCCGTAAGATTATATTTTAGTTCTAATGGAGGAAGTAATTGGAGAACAATAGTTCGTAGAACTGCTAATGATGGAAGTTATAATTGGAGAGTTCCTAGTGTGACCTCTAATAATTGTATTATTAGAATTAAAAATTTAAGTAACAGTACTAATGTTAGAAGTGGAGTATTTAAGATTGGAAATTCTTCAACTCCACCGCCATCTGGTGATTTAGTTGTAACATCCCCAACAAGAGGACAAGTACTACAACCAAGATCTAACCATGAAATTAAGTGGAATCCTGCTGGTGGATCTTCCGTAAGATTATATTTTAGTTCTAATGGAGGAAGTAGTTGGAGAACAATAGTTCGTAGAACTGCTAATGACGGAAGTTACAGGTGGAGAGTTCCTAATGCAACCTCTAACAATTGTATTATTAGAATTAAAGATTTGAGAAATAACTTGAGTGTTCGTAGTGAAAGATTTAGAATTTCTAATGTTTCTGGTTCATATCTAGAAAATAATGAAAATGTTGAAAGCGTAAATGCTTTCGAAGAGAAACCAACTAAATTTTCTCTTAATCAAAATTATCCAAATCCTTTTAATCCTACAACTACTATTACTTATGCTATTCCGGAAGCAGGTTATACTGAATTAACTGTTTATAACTCGCTTGGTCAAGAAGTACAAAAGTTAGTTTCAGGTTTTAAATCTCAAGGTACATACAATATACAATTTAATGCTGAAAATTTATCTTCAGGTATTTATTTCTATACTTTGAAATCAGGAAATTTTGTACAAACTAACAAAATGTTATTGCTTGAATAAATAGTAATTTTTCTCAAAGTCTGCAAATATGCAGGCTTTGAGAAAACAAATATCTTTCTTATATTTACTACCATACTTTAATTTTTCCATTCCAAGAATTATGACAATTATTACGCATACGAAAAAAAGCTTAATGTTAATTAAGTACAGTTAGTTATTAGTTTTATTGTATATCATAAAAAAAAGAGGAAGTTATGAAAAAAAAATACTTGTTATTACAAATGTTTATTTTTTTATTTTTTGTAAATAGCTATGCACAAACCCGAATTATATTTGATCCATTAAATAATGGTTCCACAAATGGTACTGTAGTTGGTGGTTCATTTACGTCTGAAGGTTATAAACCGGGTATAGGAAAAAATCATATTTTATATAATATTCCAAAACAAATATATAATGGATATATAGAAGTTGAAGTGAAAGGATTCGATTTTAATGATTTTCAAAGATACTTTCCAGATCAATCAACTCAGACACCATTTTTTATTATGTATGATGGTAGAGGTGTAGATGAACCAATGGAGTATAATCCAGAATATAGAAATAATTTTTTCAGATGGGAGGTAGTATATAGAAGCACAAAACCTGACTCTGATAGTGGAAATCGTTTTAAGGGAAAAATGCATACTGCTGCTGAAACAGATGAAAGGTTAAATGCAACAGAAGCTTGGTGGGAAACGATTCCTGATGGTACAGCTGCTGATTGGACATTGGAACCAAATGGTTTACGAGCTTCATGGGACCCAAACAAATGGTATAAAATAAAAGCTGAATGGAATAATGACACAAAGGATTACAAAATCTATAGAGATGAAATTGAATTTTGGCATAACAAGAAAAATAAAGGAGAACCATATGACGGGGAAACAAAGGGAGAGCGTTTTTTCCCAGCTGCATCACCTTATCCATGGCTTCCGGTTGATTTTAGAGTGTGGTTAGGTAGTGGACCAAAACAATATTCAAGCAAAATGCCTAATCTTGTCTTTAGAAACTTTAAAGTAGTTGATTATAATCAGAGTCCATCATCATTGGAACTTAGAATCCCTAATGGAGGAGAAGAATTAAGAGCTAATGAAAAAATGCCAATATTGTGGAATAGTGATAATGTTGACACAATTGGAATTAGTTTTAGTAGTAACAATGGAAAAAGTTGGACCCCAATAGTTGATAAAATAGCTAATACCAATAAATATTTATGGACTGTCCCAAATATTCCATCGGATTCATGTTTAATAAAATTATTTTCTTCTTCGGATAAAACGGTTTATGATATTTCGGATTCAGTATTCAAAATCTCAGAAGCTTTGAATTTATCAATAAATCTTATAAGCCCTAACGGGGGAGAAGTATTTGTTGTTGATTCTACTGCAGAAATAAGTTGGACAAGTGAAAATATTGAATACGTCAAAATTTATTATTCAATTAACAACGGAATGGTTTGGCAAGATCTTGTTAGCCGTCCTGCAAATCAGGGAAAATATAAATGGCATATTCCTAATAAAAAATCTGATAGTTGTAAAATCAAAATTACTGCATTAAATAATGAAGAGATTTTTGCAATCAGCGATAGTTGTTTTGTAATTACCGATTTAGTGGGAATAACAAAAAATAATTTGCGTTCTGATTTTTCATTAAGTCAAAATTATCCAAATCCTTTTAATCCTGATACTAAAATTGAATATTATATTCCTGTAAAAGAATTTGTTGAATTATCTGTTTATAATGTCCTGGGACAAAAAATTACAACACTTGTTAATGATATAAAAACAGCAGGTTTGCATACTATCAATTTTAATGCTGGAAATTTAAGCTCAGGAATGTATTTTTATAAAATAACCGCCGGGGATTTTAGTAGTCTAAGGACTATGATTTTATTAAAATAACTTTTTCCCAATTTTGATAAATATATGAAGTTAAAGAAATTTATTTCAATTATATTATTCTTTTTATCTTATCAAATTTTTGGACAAAGTTCAAATATTACAGTTACTTCTCCATCTGAGAATGATATTGTAAGTGCTGGTTCAAAATATATGATTACTTGGAGTTCAATTAATGTTTTTAACTTAAATATTAAATATTCTCTTGATAATGGTAACACTTGGAAAATAATATCCCATTCTGTTAGTGCAATTAAACGACAGTTTTTGTGGGATATTCCTTCCAACTTAGAAGGTAATATTTCTATAAAGTTGTCATCACTCGAAAATGAAAATATTTTTTTTTTAGTTAAGAATGTTTTAATTAAAAATAATCAGAATAAATCCGGAAGAAATAAATCCTTAATTAAAGAACTTCATAAATCTAAAACTTCTTTGTTAAGAATAATGCCTCTTGGTAATTCAATTACGAGGGGAATAATAGAAAGTGCAACCAACACTGGATACCGAAAATATTTATCGGATTTGTTATTAAATGAAGGTGTTGATTTTGATTTTGTCGGTAGCCAGGTTGATGGCACTATCGAGTTTGATAAAGACCATGAAGGACATGGTGGCTGGAGTGCGGCATCTAATGTAAATCGTTCCAAATCTTTAGTAGATAGTGTTTATCGCTTTTTAACGAATAATCCTCCTAATATTATTTTACTTCATATTGGTACGAATGATATAGGAACATTTCAAGTATTAAATGAAAATGTAACCGATTTAGTAGATGAGGTTTCTGCAATTTTAGATTCAATTGATAGATTTGAACAAGAGAACTCTTTAACTATAACTGTCTTATTAGCACAAATAATTCAACAAGTGGATGATCCTGCTACAATATTTGTAAATGAAAGGGATTCAGTTATTGCTTTTAATCTTGCTTTAGAGAGCATGGTTAACAGTCGAATTAGCAATGGTGATAAAATTGTTTTAGTAAATCAAGAATCAGCTCTCAACTATCCAACTGATTTAAGTGATGGAGTTCATCCTAATGAAATTGGTTATCAAAAAATGGCAAATAGATGGTTTTATAGTTTGATTAATAATATTTTGCCTAAAATAACTCAAAACCCTGTTGCAAAAGGAGGAGTTGAAGGAGATACCGTTACTTATAAAATTGAAGTGGAATCTAAAAGTCCAGTAACTTATCAATGGCGTAAAAATGGTGTAAATATTTTTGGAGCGACAAGTAGTTCATATACTGTAACAAATATTGCTGCTGGAGATAGTTTAAATAAATATAGTTGTGAAGTTAAAAATGATTATGGTAGAGTAATAAGTAAAGAAGCTGATTTATATTGTACTCCTTTTGATGAAAGAGTTAAAGGAGGAGAAATAACGAGTTATACATTTGAAGAAAAGAGTGGAAGTGTTATATATGATAAAGCCAATACTTCTTTTCCGTTGAAGTTAAGGATTTATACACCTTATGCTGTAGATTGGTCAAACACTTCGCTAGAGATTGTTCAGGGTGCTAATATTATTTCAAATAGATACGCAGAAAATGTCATTAATAAATGCAAAGCAACTAATGAACTTACTGTAGAAATGTGGATTATTCCTGCAAATAATACTCAGACCGGACCTGCCAGAATAGTAACTCTATCGGAAAATGCTTCCAATAGAGATTTTGGTATTTTCCAGGATGGCTCTGAATATATTTTTAGGTTAAGAACTACTAATACTGATAATAATGGTGAATCAAGTACAGCTAGCTTTACTTCACAACAAGATTCATTACTTCATATTGCTTGTACAAGAAGTAACAATGGAGGTACAAAAATTTTCATTAATGGTATAGAAAAGAAAAATTCGAGTATTATCGGTGATTTTTCAAATTGGGCATCTAACTATTATTTAAGTTTAGCCAACGAAATTGTTGATTCAAAACCTTGGCTTGGTAAGTTCTATTTATTTTCTATCTACAATCGTGCATTGAGCAGTAATGAAATTATGCATAATTATTCTATAAAAGTACCTGCAACTTCTAATTTATCTCCTCCAACTGATTTGATATCTGAATCAATTGCTGATACTTCAGTTTATTTAGAGTGGATTGATAATAATACTACGGAAATAGGCTTTATTATAGAAAAATCGATAGGTAATAATTTCTCTTTCTTCCAATATGACACAACGTTAACTGATATAAATAATTATTTTGACAAAAATGCTAAACAAGGAATCAGATATTTTTATAAAGTTAAATCTTTTAATGAATTTATAACTTCGGGCTATTCAAATGAATCAGAAATAATGTTACCCTTAAAATCTCCAAGTTCATTAACAGCAGTAACAGACAATAATAATAATATAGTTCTAAACTGGAGAGATAATTCTCTAGGAGAATCTACTTTTATAATTGAGGGAAAGGCAGATCATCCTGATTCTAGTTATCATTTTATAGATTCAGTAGATGCTAATGCAACAACATACATTGATAAATTTCCTAAGTTTTTTTCTCCATATAATTATAGGGTTTTTGCAAAATCCATTGATACAGTTTCTAATTTTAGCAACGAAGTAACTATTACTGTTGTAGGAATTAAACAGATTACTAATAACATTCCCGATGCTTATGAACTCAAACAGAATTATCCGAATCCTTTTAATCCAACAACAACAATAGAATATAGCATTCCTTTACAAAAAAATATTGTTGTGAATGAGAGAAAGCAATCTAATAATAATGTAACTCTAAAAGTTTATGATGTTCTTGGTAAAGAAGTTGTTACCTTAGTTAATGAGTTTCAAAAACCGGGAGCATACTCAGTTAAATTTGATGCGGATAAACTATCGAGTGGAATTTATTATTACCAATTAAAAACATATAGTTTTATAGCAACAAAAAAAATGTTATTACTGAAGTAGCTAGCCACTATATGAATAATGGGTTATACCTATTAGAAATTAGGCTGTTGTTTTATCCAATCTTTATATTTTCGGTTGAAACTGATTAGAAAATATTTAATTTTCAACTTCACATTTTCTTAAAATGTTTTACAGACATCTTTCTAAGATACCATTATTTATTAAGTAGTTATTTTATTTCGATGAGCTTTTATTCCTTTTTTGAAAGTGTAAATGTTTAATCCATTTACAAAATCACACCCAAAACTTAAATAAGATTGAACTTTATTTTGATTTTCAATGTCTTGAAAGTTTTAAAATATTTTTACCAATCTATATCTTTCTCCTAATCTTGGCAACGTTTCAGTTAAAAAATATTTCTCAGAATTGAGTTCTGCCCTTAACTTACTCCTTAAGAAGGTATATTTATGTCCTAATCTTCTTAGCTTATTCATTGCTTTATTAACTTCTTTAACAACATGAGACTTATCAAAAGTAATTGAAGCATTTTTAAAATAAGTGTTACAATACGAAATAAAAGTGGATATATCAATACATACTTATTTTGTTTCTAACAGTCTTATCTTTTTTTGGCACTTTTTTTAACACATTCACCATCTTTTCCAATACTTTTACACTTCTTGAAATCAACCATTGTGGTAATTTAATTATCTCCTCTCTTTATGAGTATCAAAACCAATCTTCTTTAACTAATCAATCTCAGAGCTTTCATGAGCTAATTTTATAGTACTATGAGTTTAATACCCTTGCTACATAATTAACCTGCATCACATTCTTTATCAACAACATAACAAAGGCTTCGAATAACAAAATAAAACTACTTTCTTTTCTTAGTTAAGGAGCTGGCTGGGTTATGATTTTTCCATCTGATTGTTTAGCTCTAAGCACTTTACAATCAATAAAATATTGATGTTGGAAAAAGTTTAAATACTTCCACCCTCTTTCTACTCGGTCATAGATACTGTAACTCATACCATCTAGGATAATAAATTTACTACCTTTTTCGAAAATTATTTCAAATATAAAATCTTATTTCCCACACTAAAAGTAACTGCTCTCTCATACCTTAGAGAAAACTTAAATCCAACACTAACTTAAATATATTTTCTATCTCTAAATATAGATTTTTTTATTTATCCTGTGTTTTGCAGCACATTTTTTTGCTCAATTAATAAGTATTTTTTTTTTACATTTTACAAAATTATTTACTGTACTTATTATGAAAAGGGGTAGTTGATATCACTAGAGTAGCTAAAAAAAACTGTAACCATTTTGTTCAAAAACAGAAAAATGACTTTATTAAAATAATTACTTAATCTTTTTTACTATGCCACTAAATATAGTGTGGAGTAGTTAATTATTAAATATTTATTATTATGAAATTATTACCTTGAAGAAATTATGAATTTACGCAAAATAGTGATAGTAATCTTTTTAATATTCCTTAGCTTAAGAATAATAACTTTGTTAAATGCTGATCAGTTTGAAGATCATGATAGTATTCAATATTTAACTATGATAAGAAATATTGCTGATGGAGATTTTGATTCTTTATTTGGCTATAACCCCGATAAGACTTTTGTTTTTGCATCTCTTGGAGCTTTAACCTTACCAATAACCAATTCAGAAGTTATATCAGCTAGATTAGTATCTCTATTATCATCTATAATTCTTTTTTTTGTAATTTATTTTATTTCGTTAAAGTTAACAAATAGAAAAATTTCTCTTTTGGTTTTGCTATTATATTCAATTCATCCTTTGTTAGTTGGGTTTTCTGTAGGTATTCTAACAGAGCCTCTTTATGTTACAATTATTTATTCGGGTGTTTACATTTTTCTTTTGTTTCTTGAGAAACCTTCAATTAAATACATTTTTCTTTTAGCTTTAGTTTTTTCTTTGGGTTTCTTGAATAGAACTGAAGGAATTATTTTTATCGCATTAATTCCTGGCTTTATGTTCCTTTTGAAAATAATTAAAATTAAACTCAATATTTCTTGGCAAAAAACTTTTATTTACAGTTTCCTTTACGTGCTTCTTTTCTCATTATTTATATCACCACAAATTTATCGAGTTTCATCTCAATTAGGGAAGTTTGCTCTTAATGGTAGACAAGTTTGGCAACTAATTTTGCATAAAAATGATGGCAGACCATATAATGCTAAAATCAGAGGATTAGATTATTCCGAATCTGAAGTAAATTTAATTTATTTAATGAAACATCCCGAACTTAGGAAAGAATTAAAAACTCAAAGTTCTTCAATCGCTAATTATTTTAGTAATGTTATAGTGCAACTTAAAATATTTTTTAAAGAAAGATTTTTTGATTTGTTTGGTAAATTTGAAGTTTTAATCCTAATCTTAGGAATTTTCTTTTTATTTTGGAAGAAAAGATTTTTTTCGATTTTAATCATATTTTTATTTTTAAGTATGTTTTTTATTCCGCCTCTTTTGCATGATGTGGATATAAGACACATTTTAATTTTAATTCCGTTTTTAATTATAGTTTTAGCAATAGGAATTTATGATAGTGCAGAATTTTTAATAGAAATTTTGCACAGATTAAAATTTAAAGTTAAAAAAAATCTATTAATTTCAATACTTTTTCTTGGAGTTTTATTTTTTGTTTTCCCCCGATTAAAAAGTAAAATAGAAAAGCCTGCAGTAAATGATGAATATAATAAAAATGAAATTATAACTTTAGCTAATCTTATTAATCCGGATAAGACTAAAGATAGAAAGAGTAACATCGTTTCTATAAAAACATATTTATCATATTTTGTAAATGGTAAATTTTTTCCTTTTCCGTTTACAAACTATAAAAAATTGATAAGATATTGTGAATTGAATCATATCGATTACTTACTCCTTGATAATAGAAATATGCAACAATACGAAGTTCTTAATATTTTTTCTACTAAACAAAATATAAAAGAATTTGATTTGGTTTATCAAAGCAATATTGATCAAGATAATGAGTTAAGACTATACAAATTTTTAGGTGAAAAAGAAATGACTGTGACCAATAGTGAATAAGGAATCGCTGACATGAATGAGAATATTACTGTATCAGTAATAGTCCCTGCATATTACGAAAGCAAAAATTTATATAATTTGTATGAAAGACTTGCTCCTGTTTTAGTTAATTTAAAATTATCCTATGAGATTATTTTTGTTGATGATGGAAGTAAAGATGATACATGGGAAATAATTACTCAACTTAGCAAACAGAATAATTCCATACGAGGACTAAAATTCAGTAGAAATTTTGGGCATCAATATGCTCTGTTGGCAGGTTTTACTACCGCTAAAGGTAAAGCAGTTATTACTATGGATGCAGATCTTCAGCATCCTCCGGAACTTATACCAACATTAATTGAGAAATGGAATGAAGGGAACAAAATTGTAAATACACTTAGAACATATTCTGAAAACATTTCGTGGTTTAAGAAAGTTACTTCAAATCTTTATTATAAAGTATTTTCATATTTAAGTGGAGAGGAACTAAAGCCTGATATGGCTGATTTCAAACTATTAGATAGAATTGTTGTTGATGAACTACTAAAAATGAAAGAGAATGGATTTTTCATAAGAGGATTAATTAACTGGATGGGTTTCAAAAATACAGCAGTTAAATTTACAAGTGGTGAAAGAACATTCGGTAAGAGTAAATATACTCTAAAGAAAATGATTAAATTTGCTTGGATGGGTGTAATTTCCTTTTCTGTAATTCCATTAAGACTTGGGATAATCTTGGGCTTCTTAACAAGCATTATAGCTTTTTACCAATTGGTTGAAGCACTATATGCTTATTTCATTTTACAAACAACTGTTCCCGGTTGGACTTCTACAACCGTTTTGCTCACTATACTATTTGGAGTTCTATTTATTCTTATTGGTTTGATTGGTGAATATATTAGTAGAATTTTAATAGAAATAAGAAACAGACCAAGATTTATTATTTCAGAAAAAATTTAAGCATAAGGCATCTTCTTTTGGTTAAAGAGTTTTCTATTAAGTATAAAGAGTTTGTATTTAAGCTGATTCGCTATCTGTTAGTACGCGGTTTGGGTGTAGTTTTATATGCAGGTATTATTGTAGTATTAGTGGAATATTTAAATATTAATGCAACTGTAAGTTCTATAATTTCTTTTGTTACATTATCATTAATTTTATATATTTTAAGCTACACTTGGGTGTTTAATTACGAAGGAAGTCATACTGAATCATTTCCAAAATTTATTGCTACAGAGCTTATAACATTATTGCTTAATACTTTTATTATGTATATAGTTGTTGATTATTATCAACAACCTTATCAATATGGAATAGCAGCTACTACTTTAATTATTCCTGTAACTAATTTAATATTAAATTTTTTTTGGTCATTTAAATAAAAAGTTGAATATATGATTGAAATAAAAAAATATAATAAAAATTACTTCGTAGATCTAAATAAATACTTAAAGTCAAATAAATATGCAACTCCGTTTCATTTATCTGAATGGTACAATATCATAGAAAGTGTTTACGGACATAAAAATGAAACGCTTCTTGCTTTGGAAGATAATAAAGTATGTGGGGTTTTACCTTTATCATTAATCAAGGTTCCTTTTACTAAAGGCTATTTAGCTTCGGGTCCTTTCAGTTCGCATTGTGAAATTTTAGGCGATAGTGATGAAATAAAAGCAGAGTTGCTAGACTATGCAATTAAATTAACTCAAAGTCTTAATACAAACTATTCTGAGATCAAAAATATTTCAAATATCAACATAGTTAATCAAACATCGCTGGAACTAAATACTGCTTATTGTTCAATGGTTTTAGAGTGTGATAATGAAGACAAGATTTGGAAAAATCTTTCCAAAACTCTGAGGAATGAAATTAGAAATGGAATTAAAAATAATTTAACTTTATCAGATGAAAGTGATAAAGTTAAATTATTAAATTTCTATAAGCTTCTTGCAATAACAATGAAGAGACATGGAACTCCGATTCATTCATTCCAATTTTATAAAAATCTTTTTAAAAAAATTGAAAACACTGAAATAATTAATATAGAATATGAGGGTAAAATTATTGCAACTAATCTCTTATTCGGTTATAATAAGACTCTTCACTCATTAGCAAGTGCTTCAGATGGAGGCTATTGGAAATATAAACCAAATCAGTATTTGTGGTGGGAATGCATCAAATTTGCTTTAAACAACGGGTATCAATATTTAGATTTTGGAAGATCAAAAGTTAATCAAGGAACTTTTTTGTTCAAATCAAAATTTGGAGCTAAGCCTGTTTATTTAAATTACATATACTATTTGAATAAAATTAAATCAATGCCAAATATTAATGATGAAAATACAAAATTTAAATTTGCAACTTCGCTTTGGAGTAAACTTCCTTTATCACTAACAAAGCAAATTGGTCCGTATTTAATTAAATACGTAAGTTAAAAATTATGAATAAATTAAATTTACCTAAGTTGTTAATTAATGCAGACGATTTTGGTTTGTCCGGAGGTATAAATAAGGGCATTATTGAAGCTCATAAAAATGGAGTTCTAACATCAACTTCGATATGTGCTAATGGTGATTATTTTGATGAAGCTGTAGAACTTGCAAAAAAGAATCCTTCTTTAGATTTAGGATTACATTTCATCTTGGTCGGAGAAAAACCATTATCTTCTCCTAATAGAATTCCTTCTTTAACTGATGGAAATGGAAATTTTCACAAGAATATTGCAGTTTTTACCAAAAAATATTTCCAAAATAAAATTAATTTGGAAGAAGTAAAATATGAACTGAATTTGCAAATAGATAAGGTTAAGAGTACAGGGTTAAATATTACTCATGTTGATAGCCATCAACATGTACATGCCTTACCGAAAATATATAAAATAATTGAGGATATAACTAAAGTTAATAACATTAATATAATTCGTGTTACTAGAGAGAAAATTAGCTTGGATATGTTGTTAAATCTTAAGACCTATCCAAGAGTAATGCAATTATTCGTTTTAAATTTTTTAATGAAAATGAGCATTAGAAATTCCAAATGTGCAAAAGTTAGAAACTTCCGTGGGTTCTATCGCGGGGGGAATGTCAATAAAGAAAACTTAATGAATATAATATCCAAAATTAATAAAGATGATTACTACGAAATTATGTGTCATCCTGCATATTATAAAAATAATGAAAAATATGAATTTTGGAATTATAATCATGAGGATGAACTTAATGCTCTTTTAGATGATAATGTTAAGAAAGAAATTGAAAATAAAAATATAGAACTAATTAAATTTTCAGATATTTAGTGAGTAGCTTAACTACTCATTTTACTCCAAATTCTTATTCCTTCGTATATTAGGTAGAAACTAATACCAAACAAAAACACTCCCAGAATTTTTATCAAACCATTTAGCCAATTTATATTTAGTTTTTCTCTGAAGTTTATTAGAAACTTTACTAAAATATAAAACCAAATTGTACTGCCCAGACTTACCATAAAAGCATAAGTTAAACTTAAAATTAAAGAAGATAAAGATTTATCTCCGTCATCATTTATTGGTGATGGTGTATCGTTTTCAATATTTTTATAATCTTCAAATGATTCGAATTCCTTTCCGGTAATCTCTTCCATATTAGATACGTTTTCATGCATAAGTAAATCTAAGCCACCTGTATTTAATCCTATAGAAGAGGCAAAAGATAACAGTAAAAACGAAGACGTAAACCACCCTAGGAAAAGCGATGGATTAGTTAAGTTTAAAATAAAACCGGTTCTGGTTCCTCCTTTGCCATCGTGATATTTATTATCACCGTTTTTACTTAAATCTTCTAATTTTAATTTGGTCCCAATAATTTTATAAGCTACAAAAATCAGAAAAAGCGATCCGGCAATTAAGATAATAGGAATTGCATTTTGGTAATAACTGTAGAGCGAAGTTAAACCGTAAACCGCAATAAAGACATAAAAAAACTCGACAATAGCTCCGCCTATTGCTGTTCTCATACAAAACTTAAAACGTCCTTTTAAAGCATTTGATGTTATTAAAATACTTATAGGACCGGCAATTGGTACTGAGAAAAAGAACCCTGCGAGCAGACCGATTATCGATATAACTAAGAAACTTTCTATCATTATTTCCTTTTAGTTGGTGCTATGTTTTTCTTCTAAATAGTAATATGTTTCTACTTGAGATTGGATTTTGTTATCATTAGAATCTGTTTTATATTCGTTTTTATTATACCTGTCAATAATTCTGGCTTTAACGTTGTCGTTTAGTTGAATATTAACTATATCAATCATTTCTTGTTTTATTTCTTCATCATAAATTGGAAAAATTACTTCTATCCTTCTACTTAAATTTCTTTTCATCCAATCCGCTGAACCTGCATAAACTTTTTTATCTCCTCCATTATGGAAAATAAAAATTCTTGCGTGCTCAAGGTATCTATCAACAATACTTATTATATTAATATTTTTGCTCAATCCGGGTACACCGGGAACAATGCAGCAAATTCCTCTAATAATTAAGTCAATTTTTACACCGGCTTCACTTGCTTCATATAATTTATTGATCATCTTTTTATCTTCTATGCTGTTCATTTTTAACACAATATGGGCTTCTTTTCCTTTTTGAGCATTTTTTATTTCGTTTTCAATTAGTTTAATAAAATCTCTACGCATATTAAATTGAGCAACAAGTAATTTCTTAAATTTAGGTTTCTTAGAAGTATCACGCAAGTAATCAAATACATTTTTAACTTCTTTTGTTAACGAAGGATTGCTTGTAAAAAATCCGGTATCAGAATAAAGTCGTGCGGTTTTTTCATTAAAATTTCCTGTTGCCATGTAGCAATAGAATTTGTCTTCATTATTTTCTATTCTCTTTATCAAAAGTAATTTTGAGTGAACCTTAATGCCAGGAAAACTGTAGAGAACATTTATGCCTTGAGATTTCATTTCCTCAGCCCAAAGTATATTTGATTCCTCATCGAAACGAGCTTTTAATTCAACAAAAACTATTACACGTTTGCCGGCTCTTGCAGCTTTAACCAGTGTGCTTACAACTTCCGAATCTTCTGCAACTCTGTATTGCGTAATGTAAATTGAAGTTACATCGGGATCATCTGCCGCTTGATCCAAAAATTGCAAAACATAATCATATGTTTGATAAGGAAAATGAACTGCATAATCTTTTAACTTAATTGCATCGAAAATATTTGGAAATTTATCTATTTCCGAATGACGTAAGGTTGGCAAAGGTTCGTTGTAAAAGTTTTCGCCCGAAGGAGCAGGAAAGCCAAATAAATCCCTAAGATTATGATATTTTGCTCCGGGCACTAGATCATCATTACAAATCTTAAAAGATTCTTTAAGTAATCTTAGAAAATTAGCTGGAATTCTTTCATCGTATAAAAATCTAGAAGGAGCACCAATATTTCTTTTGATTAGACTTTTTTTAATTTTTTCGAATAGATTACCGCTAAATTCATCATCGATATATAATTCTGCATCTCTCGTTAGTTTTATTGCATAAGAATCTACTATATCATAACCAAAAAATATCTTGCTTAATTTAAATCTTATTATATCGTCTAAAAATATTACATATTTTTTTTCATCGTTGCTTGGCAGAGTAATAAATCTTGGCAGATGATTGCTTGGAATTTCTACAATTGCATATCTGTTCCGTGTATTTCTTTTCGGAGCATTTGGTGTAATTTTTCTTTTTGGTTTTAAGATTACCGCAAGATAAAGTCTTCTGTTTCTAAGGAAAGGTACAATTTTGTTTTTTACCAATAAAATAGGCTGAATTTGGGGAATTATTTGTTCATTAAAATAACTTCTAACAAATTCTTTCTGTTCATTGTTCAACTCGGTTTCATTGATTAAATAGATATTATTATCTTTTAGTTTAGGTATTATGATATCCTTAAAAACTTTGCTGTATTCTTTTTGATATTTATTTATTTCAGCAGATATTTTTTTTATGAGTTCCGCAGGATTAAAATTTAATTTTTTTTGAGCACTCTTGCTTACATTTATTAAACTTCTGATACCTGCAACTCTTACTCTAAAAAACTCATCTAAGTTAGAAGAGTATATTGCCAGAAATTTTACTCTTTCAAATAAAGGAACTCTATCATCTTTTGCTTCTTGTAAAACTCTATAGTTAAAAGAGAGCCATGTAATATCTCGTAATTTGTATATAGGATTTCTCATATTTTTACTTCTTATATTTTTTTGGATATTCAAAAAAAACTAACTTCCCTTTTTCTTTATCTATGTCTTTCCAATTGTTGGTGTCGAAATTAATTTGTACAAAACCGCAAGTCGGGATGTTATCAATATAATTATCTGTAAGATGATTGCTCAACATTGTAAATGCAGGATTATGTCCGACTAACATAACAATGTTTTTTTCTTTAGGTACAGATTTAATTATGTTTATTAAATCACTTACTGTTGCTTCGTATATTTGTTCGTTTTCAATTATCTCATCTTTTCCCAATTCAAAACACTCGGAGAGTACATAAGCGGTTGCCTTGGCTCGTACTGCCGGACTTGTGATAAGTATATGAGGTTTTTCAACTTTCGTGCATAATAACTTTCCCATAAAAGGAGCATCTCTTTTCCCTCTTTTATTTAGGGGGCGAGAAAAATCGGAAATTGACATATTTTCCCAACTTGATTTTGCATGTCTGTTAAGGTACAAAGTTTTCATTGAAAAAATCCGTAGTTAAGATAATTCATCTAATTGTTTTCGTAATATTTGTAAGTTTTCTAATTTTTTATCAGTAAATTTTAATTTTGCATAATCAGTAAAAAATTTATTTTGTTCTAAAAATTCGATACTATTTATCAGCCAGTTTCTTCTTGAAATTTTTGAATTGCTTCTCTTTTCTTTCTCAATTTTTAATTTTTCACTTTCCGTAAAAAATTTATCTGTTCCTGAATGTAAAATATCGGCATCACAGATTATTTTTTCAAGAATATTTTTGGGTGAGTGTGGAATTTTAGTTGCAAGAATGCAGTTTTTTATTATCTCAATTTTTTTTGAATCATAATCTTCTTTTTGCAAGAATTCAACTGCAAAATTAATGCTGATATTTTCGTGATTATTCCAAACTTCAAAATGCCCGATATCATGAAACCAACCTGCTATTATTATTAACTCTAATTCATCATTTGGAACTTTAGAATTTGCAGCAATCTTTTTTATATTTTTAACAACGGCTTTAATATGCTCAATATTGTGATAAGTAATTGTATCTGGGGTATTATCTTTATAATAACCAACAATAAAATTTTTTACTTTTTCTATTAAGCTATGATTCATTTACGTTGTATCTAAAAATTAAAAATTTGTAAAATTAGTATTTATTGAAAACTTAAAAATAACAAATAAACGTTTATTAAACCTCAATTTTTATAACTTTGTTAACAGCTTTAGGGCTTAGTTGAAAGCTTGCCAAGTTAAAAGTTCTTAATTTTTTCTATGACTTATCACTTTTATTAGAAAGTTGAGCCAGTTAAAATTTCGCACTATACAAAATGCTTTAAAATGAGACTTATTCTTATTTTATTCGTGTTTAATCTCACTTTATTACAATAAATGTAATTATTTAGTAAGAAAACTCTTAACTTTTTTTTTGTAATACCGATAGTAGCATATATTCAATAAAAGTGTAAAATTAAAGCAAGGAAGATTAAAAATGGTAAACACATATTCAACTACAGCGGAAATTACACAAACCTATTCTAAAAAGGAAATTAAAGAATTAACAATTTCTGAAGAAATTTTAAGAATCAATAAAGTTAAATATAACTTAGGCGTACTTTACTTTGTTAGTTTAACCGTTATACTGACTTCCCTTTTTATTTAATCATTAAATTATTAAAGTTGAAATAGCAGTAATCGGAATTAAAAAAGAAAGAACTAGTAAAGGAATTTTTAATTCTTGTTTAGTATCTAAGACTAATTTAATCCAAATATAAAATATGAATGCTTCCAGAAGGCTGAAGCTGAGGTAATAATTAGTATCAAAACCAACGGCTTTATTCAGAATAAACAGTAAGAGCATAATAATAATTAAAGTTACATCTGTTTCAGAAAATAATAACTCATAAGACATTTCTAATTTCCATCGCATAATAATAGATGCTACTAATATTATTGATAATAAGTAATATGCAAAGTCATGATAAAATTGATAGAACGACAAGTCGTAATCCAATTCTTGCAATGTAAATAAACTTAATCTTGTTAAAATAAAGAAAATAGTAAGGTTCAGAAAGATTATAATATTGTTGAAAGATTTGTTTTTTGATATTTGAAAAAACTGAAGTACCAACAATAAAGTAATTCCTATCAAAAGAAAAAGTAATTCTCTTTCAGTTAAATTAGTTTTAAGAGGATAGGAAACTATTATTATTGAAATAATAATTATTCCACTAATTATCAACGCACTTTTTTTTAGTTTTGAAAGATTTTTAATTGAAATTGAATGAATATATCTTGAAAAGAGATTGAGTTTATTAGCAAAATCTAATTCAGAGAAAAAGGTTTTTAATCCGATAGTAAATATTAGTGAAATTAAAAAACTTATTATTGCATAAGTTTTATAGTTATAATAATAGGCAAGAGAAATAAGAATAAATAGTAAGGTAAAGATTTCGATTAAAAATAATGTTCCAATATTTTTTGTTAATCCACCGGTTATTATATTACTTAAATTATTTATATCTAATTTATACTTCTCATATCTGTTTGAAAAAAATAAAATAAAAAACTTAATTAAAAAAACTATTGGAACGCCAAGCAATAATAAAGGGAAAGTTAAATCTAAGACTTTAGTTTCATGATTGATTGAAATATTAAATGCCGAGAACAAAATAAATAAACCTAAAAGCATTGAGCCGGTTGCACCAAGTTTTAATTTAGAAGAAAATTTGTTGTATCTAACAAATCCCAGAGAAGTGCCCAGCATAATTAAATTCAGTTTCATTGTAAAATCATTATTGGCGAGAAGTGAAAGCATAAAGAGATAAGAAAAAACAATCAGAGAAAAACCACTTGCAAGTCCTTCTAACTTATTCATTATATTTAGAGCATTAATTATTGCCGTTATAAAAACAATCAAAAAAAGATAATCAAAAGGGTTTTCTAAGATCAGACCAAAGATTGAAACTGTTTCGTAAAAATTTTTTAAAAATATAATAAAAATAATTGCAGCTGTGTTTTGAAGTATAAATCTTAATATTTTTTTTATACCTATATAATCATCAATAATACCTGAAAAGACCAAAATGGCAGCAGCAATTATTAGACTTTTTATATCACTAAAATTCTCAGTAAAAGCATTTAATGTAATTATTGCGGAAAGAAATATTATTATTCCGCCTAAATAATTGATGTTCTTGTTTTCAACTGACTCTTGTTTGCCAAGTATGGCAGGTAACCTGCTTTCTATTATATATAGTAATAGCGGAGTAATAATAATAGTTATTATTAAACTTGTAAAAAAAACTAAAAGATAAATCATTTTTTAAAACAAAATAATTATGCTTTTATTTCATTAAGAATTACATTAAACTTAGATATTCCATTTTGTTTTAATATATTCGCCGTTTCAATTACATCAGAAATTTTACTCTTGCCTCCTCTTATAACTAAGAGTGTTTCGTTTGTGTTGGCAGCTAAAATAGCAACTTCATTTATTGCACTTAGTGAACAAGAATCATAAATAACGAAATCATAAGATTCATTTACTTCGTCCATAAAATTCTTCATTCTATCCGATGATAAAATTACCGATGGTTCTTGAGGAATTTCAATGGAAGTTATAATATCCAAATTAGGGTTGTAAGAATTATTAATAATTTCGTTTAATTTTTTTTCTCTGAATAAATAATGAGCTAAAGAAGGAGTAGATTTTATGTTAAAATTTTTATGTTGCTGAGGAGCTAATACATCAGTATCAACAATTAAAACTTTGTTACCTTTATTTGCCAGAGTTAAAGCAATGTTAGAAGCAATTAAACTTTTACCTTCTTCATCTTTTCCGCTTGTAACAAAAACGGTTTTTAATTTTTTATCTAAATTACCATACCGAAGAAATGTTTCGATATTATCAAAAGGAGCAATTACTTCTTTAGGAATTGTAGTTCCTTCCGATTCATTTTTAGTATCTAATAGAACCGGAGTTCCGATTGGGAATGTAGGAATTCTAGCTACAATTTTATATCCAAAATCTATAATATCATCAGCAGAGTTTATTTCATCAAGTTTTTCTGTTGTGGATGAAGCAACTGTTATTATTCCAATAATTAATCCTAACAATCCGCCAAGTAAAATATTTAATATTATATTAGGACTGAAATAACTTTCGGGAGTTAAAGCATTATTAACCGAGTTAACTTTAGCAAAATACTCATTTTTTTTGTTCAATAACTTTTGTTGTTGAAGATTAAGTTTTACTGATAATGATTTATTAAATTTATTTGTGCGTATAGTTCTGGCTCTATCAATTCTGTTATAAGAAATTTTGTTGAACTCGTTTTCCAAGTTGGTTAATGTTGTGAAGATAATATTTTTAGAAATATCAATGGCAGTAATATTATTTTGAGTTAAATATATTGTCTGCACCAAATTTTTTAGAAACTCAAAATTATTTATATCATCATTCTTAAATTTATCATCAAGATAATTTTCAATATCTTTATTGAATATACTGGTAGCTGAAGCTAAATCACTTATATTGTAATTATTTTGCCACGGATAAACTATTCTTATAATTCTTGCTTGTTTTTCTGAATCGGCAAGATAATTTTTTACAATTATTCGAACTAACTTTGTCTTGTCTTCTACGAATTTTTCATCGGAAAAATTTAAAACAATTTCGCTATAAGCAGGGTAGAGATTTTTTAATTCCTCTTTTAATTCATTTAGTTTATAACCATAAAATTGATTTTCTATCTCAATGTCTTCTAATTCAGATTCAAATTCAGCAATTTGATTTAGCAATCTTTCGGTATTATTATCAAAAACACTGGACTCGTTTTTATTTAATCCGTTACTTATATTTTTATTTAAAAGATTAATTCTATTTTTTACTACAGTTAAACCATTTAACAAAACAGAATTATTATTAAGGACACTTTTTTCTTGTATCAGTTTAGCCGTTGCATTTGCAATTGCCGCTGTCTTTTTGGCATTGTTACTGATGGCAGTAATAGTAATTGTAGATTGCAAATTATCAAGAGTAATTTCTTGAGCTTCGGAAATTTCGCTTACCGTTATATCAAAACCTTTGTCATCCAATATTTTTTTTTCTTTGTTTAATAATTCCGGTGTGTTTATTAATTCAGTAAAATTATTTAGATTGCCGGAATTTTTTAACAAAGTATTATTATAAGATTTGAAATCTAGTAAGATTGAAGCAGTTGCTCGATACTTTTTAGGAAGCAATAATGATACTACTGCTCCGAGTAGAAGTCCTAAAACTAGAAAAGTTAAAATCTTTTTCTTCTTTTCTAAAATAAGTTCTATTCTTTTTTTTATTTTACCTTCAACAGGCAATTTTGCGTTTTTATCAAAAATCTTCATATTTTGTCTCAAACTTCTAAGTTTTCTAAGTTAAAAGAAATATAATAATATAAAATACAAATGGATTTATTAATTAACAATAAAACAAAATTTATTACTTTCAGATAAGTATTAAATGTGATATAGCTCAAAAAAAAAAGTATTATTTCGATTATTCTCTTATAAAATAAAGTGATTAATAATTAATATATGAAAAATAATTTGTCGGAAAATATATTTAAACTAGTTTCACAAGAAAGTATCGATAGTCTTATAAAGCTTGATGTTATTGATGAAAAAATAAAAAGCCAGTTTCTTTTTAACGATTTACTTTTAAATTCCTGTAATCACAGTACCTTTATTACTGATAGAACAGGTAAAATACTTTGGGTAAATGATAATTTTTGTAGTAACACAGGCTATTCAAGAAAGGAAATTTTAAACAAAAATCCTAGAATATTAAAATCGGGTAAGCATACGGAAAAATTCTACACAGAACTTTGGAATACAATTCTTCAAGGTGAAATTTGGCAGGGAGTTATTACAAACAAGACTAAAAACGGAACTTTAATTGATGAAGTACTAAAAATAGTACCTGTACATGATGAAAAAAATAATATAAGTTATTTTTTAGTTCATAAAGAAAATATAACCGATAAGCTAAAGATTGATGAAGCTTTAACTGAATCTTACATTAAGTACGAAGAACTTTCTTATCTTATTAACCAAAGTCCGGCAATAGGTTTTCTATTTCAAGCAAACGAAAAAAGATATGTTGAATTTGTTACGGATAACATTAAAAAATTTGGCTATACCCTCGAAGATTTTTATTCACAAGAATTAACATTTGATGATATAATATTTGAAGAAGATAGAGAAAATGTTATCAAAGATATGTTAAGTAAAATTGAAAGTGGATATGAAAGATTTGAGCAGCAATTTAGAGTAATTACAAAGTCAGGTGAAGTACGTTGGGTTGATTCTCACCTTTATGTAAGACTGGGTGAAGAAGATAAAGTTACGCACGTACAAAGTGTTATATTAGATTCAACTGCAAGAAAAATTGCAGAAGAAGAAGCTAAAACTCAGTTTGAGCAATTAATGCAAGCCGATAAAATGATTGCTCTCGGTACTTTGGTTTCGGGTGTGGCTCACGAAATAAATAACCCGAATAATTTTGTAATCCTTAATATTCCTATAATCGAAAAAGTTTGGTTTAAAGTTTTACCAATTTTAGAACAACACTACGAAGAAAACGGTGATTTTTATGTAGGAGATAAATTAAAATTCAGCAAAATAAAAGAATCAATGCCGCTTCTGCTTGGTGGAATAAATGATGGAGCTTTAAGAATTAAAAATATTGTAGAAGATCTGAAAAGTTTTGCAAGAAAAGAAACTCCTAATTTTGAACAAGACGTTAATCTTAATAAAGTTATTCAAACATCTGTTAATTTAACAGCAAATTTGGTATCTAAATCGACCGATAATTTTAAAGTTAAATATTCACAAGTGCCCATTATCATTAAAGGAAATAAACAAAGATTAGAACAAGTTATAATAAACTTAATTGAAAATAGCTGCCAAGCATTAACAGAAAGAAATCAATTGATCAGGATAACCATCAGTAAAGATAATAAATTCGGCTATGTTAGCGTAGAAGATGAAGGCAGTGGAATGAAAAAAGAGGAATTAAAGAAAATAACCGATCCTTTCTTTACAACAAAAAGAAATAAAGGCGGAACAGGTTTAGGACTTTCAATAGCATCTAAAATTATTATGCAGCATAAAGGTTCCTTAAGTTTTAGTTCCGAACATGGTGTAGGCACCAAAGCAACAATTAAAATACCGCGTTAAAAAAGAGCAAAAAAAATGAAAGAAAATAAATATCCCCAATCCCCGATTTTGTTAGTTGATGATGAAATTAATTTACTTAACTCATTTGAACTAACATTAATTGAAAACGGAATTGATAATACAATACTTTGCAGTGATAGCAGAAAAGTTATGGAAATTCTTAACAATGAAAAAGTGTCAGTAATATTACTTGATTTATCAATGCCTTATGTGAGGGGAGAAGAATTATTAAAAGAAATAGTTCCTAACTTTCCCGAAATTCAAGTTATTGTTGTAACGGGTGATACAGACCTAGAAACAGCAATTGAATGTATGAAACTTGGTGCTGTAGATTATATTGTTAAACCTGTAGAGCAGAACAGATTTATTAACGCCATCGAAAAAGCATTAGAGATTGAAAGATTAAAATCCGAAAACAACTCTTTAAGAGCAATTATTACTTCCGATAAAATTGAAAAGCCTGAAGCTTTTACGGAAATTATAACTGAAAACCCCAAAATGAAATCAATGTTTCAATATATGGAAGCAATTTCCAATACAACCGAACCTATACTCATAACGGGTGAAACCGGCGTAGGAAAAGAACTAATTGCCCGTGCATTACATAAATTAAGTGAAAATAAAAATGAATTTGTAACTACAAACATTGCTGGATTAGACGACCAAATGTTTTCCGATACTTTATTCGGACATAAAAAAGGTGCTTTTACAAATGCAGTGCAAGATAGAAAAGGACAAATTGAACGTGCTTCAGGTGGTTCCATATTTCTTGATGAAATAGGTGATTTAGGTCCGCAGTCTCAAGTTAAACTATTAAGGCTTTTACAAGAAAAGGAATTTTATCCGCTTGGTTCCGATATACCGCGATACACGGATGCTTTAATAATTCTTGCTACAAACAAAGATTTGGAGCAAATGGTAAAAAAAGGTGAATTCCGAAAAGACCTTTACTACAGATTAAACGTTCATCATATTACACCGGTTCCTTTGAGAGAAAGATTAGATGATCTTCCATATCTTGTAGAGCATTTTTTAGATAAAGCTGCAAAAAGTTTTAACAAAAAAAAACCGACTGTTCCTGTAGAACTATACACTCTTTTATCAACTTATGATTTCCCCGGTAATATCAGAGAACTTCAAGCAATAATTTTTGATGCCGTAGGAACACACAAATCTAAAATAATGTCGCTCGATGTTTTTAAGAAACATATAAATTATAGTGAAAGTGTTATCGAAGAGTTTGAAGAAGATGACAAGCTAAATGAAGATGAAAAAGTAACTTTTGGGAAAGTACTGCCAACATTAAAAGAAGTACAATCACTCTTAGTTGATGAGGCACTTAAAAGAACAAACAATAACCAAAGTATTGCAGCGCACTTACTGGGCGTAACACGCCAGGCATTAAACAAAAGAGTTACAGCTAAAGAAGTAGTATAATTTTCACTTAGGAACGATACTAAGACGAGGCAAAAAAATTAGACTTGGGTTCAATAACGACTAAGTACGGAAGAGCTTAAAAATCCTCTAGTACAATCTTTACACCCTCAATGTTTAGTTTGGCAATAATTGCTTTTTGTTATTTTGGTAATATACCATGTATTATAATATATTTATTTGTCACTTCATCTAAGGCTGTTACAAATACTTCATTTTCAAAAACGCCCATAGCATATAAACTATAATCTGTCTTATAAATTGTTTTATAATCCTTTCCGTTGTAATGTCCTATTCCATAATTAGTGCCATTGTAATGCCATAAGCCGGGATCAAGACTACCGAGCCAAATATTATCTGATGAATTACTAACAATATCGCGATAAACAATATATTCTCCCAAATCCATTACTAATGTATCTTCTTCCCAAAACTAAGAATTGATTACTTGCAAGCTATTTGCATTTAGAAAATTTTTACTATATTTGAAGCATGGAAAAATTTCTAAATGTTTTAAGGAATGCCGGTGCAAAAATTACCAAACAACGAAAACTCGTTCTAGAAGAATTATCTTGTTCCGAATATCCTTTAACATTAAAGGAAATCCATCATGGATGCAGCAAGGTGGATTTTGCAAGTGTTTACAGAATCATCGAACTCTTTAAAGAGTTAAATATCGTAAAGGAAATTAATTTTGCCGATAAAAAAATTAGATTTGAATTAAATGAAGATAAACATCATCATCACATAATTTGTTCTGAGTGCGGTAAAATAAAAGAAATACCGGTTTGCTTTCTGAATGAAATAAAAAATACTACAAACTATAAAATAACTAATCATAACTTTGAACTAATAGGAATTTGTCCACAATGCCAAAATTAAAAATAGCAGCTATCTTAATTGTGTTGTTGTTCTTTTTCTCTTGCACAAAAAAAAATAAACTTATTCAAGACGACATAAATATTTCTGTAACTCTTGTACCTTACGCAGATTTTGTAAAGCAAATTACGGGCAACAGAGCAAAAGTGAAAACTTTAATTCCTCCCGGTGCCAATGCGCATTTTTTAGAATTAAGTCCTAAATCTGTTCAAGAAATTACTGAAAGCGATATTTACTTTAGCGTAGGGGAACTGTTCAGAATTGAAAAAGAAATTCAATCAAAAGTTAAGGTGGAAAATATTGTTGATTGCAGTAAAGGAATAGAAGTGATTGATAAAAATTCACATTATTGGCTTTCTGTTGCAAATGTTAAAATAATAACACAAAATATGTTGGATGAATTAATAAAAAAATATCCGCAGCATAAAAACTATTTTATAAATAACAGAACAAAATTTATTAATAAGCTCGATTCAATAAATTCTAAAATTAAAGAAAAACTTATTTCGAAAAAGAATAGAAATTTGTTTGTTTATCATCCGGCTTGGACATACTTGGCAAATGATTACGGTTTGAACGAAATATCAATTGAGCGAGACGGCAAATCACCCAAGGCACAAGAACTTAAAAACTTCATTAAATTTGCAAAAGAGCAAAATGCCAGTTGCATTTTCTTCGATCCGAATTTTGATGAAAGTTCAGTTAAAACTATAGCAAATTCACTTAATATCAATATAGATTCCTTAAACCCGCTGCCTGAGAACTTCTTGGAAAACTTAGAAGAAATTGGCAATAAATTAGAAAAACATTTAAGATGAATTTTGCAGTTGAATTAAATAATGTTACCGCCGGTTATAATCTGACGAATCCTGTTATTGAAAATATAAATATAAAAATAGAAGAAAAAGAATTTCTCGGTATTATTGGTCCAAATGGCGGCGGCAAAACAACGTTATTAAAGATTATTGCTGGTTTATTAACTCCATACAAAGGTGAAGTTTTAATAAATGGAAAAAAAAGTAATCCTAAGTACAACAACATAGGATACATTCCGCAATATTCAAATTTTGATAAAACTTATCCTATTTCCGTAAAAGATGTTGTCCAAATCGGATTGTTAAAAACTAACTTCTCTAAAAAAGAAAAAGAAGAAATAATTAAAACCTGCTTAACAAAAGTAAACCTTTCAGCTAAAATTGATGAACAAATCGGGCATCTTTCCGGTGGTGAAAAACAGAGAGTTTTAATTGCAAGGGCTTTGGCAAGAAATCCTAAAATACTTTTGCTCGATGAACCTACTGCAAGTATAGATAGTAAAAACGGCAGAAGTATTTATGAACTCTTAACAGAATTAAACAAGGAGAAAACCATAATACTTGTATCGCATGATATTGGAGCAATTTCACAATCCGTTAAAAAAATTGCATGTATGAATAAAAATCTTGTTTACCATAATTCTAAAGAAATTTCCAGAGAGATGTTAGAAGATACTTATAAATGTCCCGTTGATTTAATTGCTCACGGAGTTCCGCACAGAGTACTAAACCATCATAATCATTAAGAAAAAATATGTTTGAATTTTTAGAATACGATTTTATGATAAACGCCATTCTTGCCAGTATTTTGGCGAGTATTGCCTGCGGAATAATAGGCAGTTATGTTGTAATTAAAAGATTGGTTTTTTTAAGCGGTGGAATTGCACATTCTGCCTACGGAGGAATTGGTCTTGGTTATCTTTTATCATTCAATCCGCTTTACGGAGCAATTGGTTCTTCGGTGCTTGGTGCACTCTTTGTCTCCAAAATGCGAAATAAAAGATCGGAAAATGAAGATACTCTTATTGGAATTATTTGGTCTTTCGGGATGGCTCTCGGTGTTTTATTTATAAGTCTTGCTCCCGGTTATGTTCCTGACTTGATGAGCTATCTTTTCGGAAATATTTTAACAGTCTCAATTAGCGAAATTTACTTAATGTTATTGGCTGATTTAATTATTATCGGGTTAACAATTTTTTTCTTCAGAGAATTTCAAGCAATAACATTTGATGAAGAATTTTCAAGAACAACCGGATTAAATGTAGAATTGTTATATCATCTCCTTTTTATTATGATTGGAATTACAATAGTTTTGTTAATAAAATTAGTGGGAATTATACTTGTGGTTGCACTTTTAACAATACCTGCAGCAATTTCAAAGATGTTCACAAAATCATTAAAAGATATGATGCTTTCCGCAATTCTTCTTGGTTTAATATTTACGCTAAGTGGTTTATTGTTTTCCTATTACTTAAATTTACCTTCGGGTTCTGCAATAATTATTCTTTCTGTTTTAGGATATTTTGTTGCACTCAGTTTAAACAAAATACTTCAAAAATAAAAAAATATTATGATTACTTGGGATGTTAGTCCGGAAATTTTTAGTGTAGGTCCAATTCATATAAGATGGTACGGAATTCTATTTGCGGCTTCTTTTTTAATTGGGTTGCAAATAATGACAAAAATTTTCCAGAAAGAAAATAAAAGCGAAAATGACTTAAACGATCTATTTATCTATATGCTACTTGGCACAATCATAGGAGCAAGACTTGGGCATTGTTTGTTTTACAACCCCGTTTATTATTTAAGCAATCCACTCGAAATTATAATGGTCTGGAAAGGCGGACTTGCAAGTCATGGAGCTGCCATAGGTATTGTAACGGCAATTTATCTTTATTCAAAAAAGAAAACCGGACAATCATTTCTGTGGGTTATGGATAGAGTTGTAATAACAGTTGCACTTGCAGGATTTTTTATTCGTACCGGAAACTTAATGAATTCAGAAATCATCGGTTCGGTAACTGATGTACCTTGGGCATTTAAGTTTGTAAGAGCTTATGTAAGCGATCCGCAAACTCCAAGACATCCTGCTCAACTTTATGAGGCACTTACATATCTTTCGATATTTTTCTTACTTTTAACTACTTATTTCAAATCCTATAAAAAGTTAAAAGAGGGTTACTTATTCGGTCTGTTTTTAATTTTGGTTTTTACTGCAAGATTTATAATTGAATTTTTCAAAGAAAATCAGTCTTCTTTTGAGCAGGGAATGGTGTTTAATATGGGACAACTATTAAGTATTCCTTTAGTAATTTGGGGAATTTATCTTTTGTTCTTTAATAATAATGAGAAGCCCCATATAAAATAATATGAAGCATATTTTACTAAGAAAAAAAAATTTATTAACGAATAATATATTTGGGACATCGCTGATATCTAATCATTAAATTTTTCACTAATCAACAGTAATCCAAAAACTTGATAGAACTTAGCAGTAATATAAACGATTATATAAAATCTAATTTTGGTGATGAATTTTTAAGCAACTATAAAAAATTCATTGAAAGCAAATATCCGGGTTATATAAGAATTTCGGAAGATAATCATTTTGCAATAATAGAATCATTAAAAAAACAAGGCATTGAACTTGAAAAAATTGAAGCAATTCCTAATACTTACAAAATTTTAAAAGGTGAAAATTTAATTGGAAAAACTCTCGAGCATACTCTTGGCAAGTATTACATCCAAAGTCTTTCTTCCATGATTCCGCCTCTTGTTTTGCAGCCGACTGAAAATGATATTGTTTTAGATTTGTGCGCGGCTCCCGGTTCAAAATCAACTCAACTTGCTGAAATGATGAAATTCCAAGGTACACTTTATTCTAATGAACCAAATTTTAATAGAGTTAAAGCACTAATTCATAATTTGGATAAAATGAATGCGGTGAATATGTGGGTGCTAAAAGAAAAAGGTGAATTGCTTAGTAAAGTTTTTTATGAATATTTTGATAAAGTATTGGTAGATGCACCATGTAGTGCACTTGGAGTTTTGCAAAAAAAACAAGAAGTAAGCAATTGGTGGAATGCAAAATCAGTCGATAAAATATCATCACTTCAACTGAAATTATTAATAAGTGCAATAAAAGCTGCAAAAGTAGGAGCTGAAATTGTTTATTCCACCTGTACGCTTACGATAGAAGAAAATGAATTTATCATCGATAAAGTATTACAAAAATATCCGGTAATTTTAGAAGAATTTGAATTGGATTTACCTTATCAAAACGGATTAACAAAAAAAGCCGATTATAATTTTGACGAATCACTATGGCTTACAAAAAGAATAATTCCCTGGGAACTAAAATCAGAAGGTTTTTTTGTTGCTAAACTAAAAAAAATAGAGGGTACAGAAAAACCTAAAACAACAAGAGTAAATCATCAGAATAGTAGAAAAATAGTTTCGGTTAACAATAAATTGATTAAAAAATATATCCTTGAAATCTCCGAATATTTTGGGATTGATAAAGAACTCTTCAACAATTATAAATTTATTGTAAGTAATAAAGATATTAATTTTATTAATTCCGATTCAACTGAATTTTATCCGAATTTCTTTCTGAGAATTGGAACAAAATTCGGTATAATCGATAAAAATAATTCACTCAAACTACACAGTCATGCAGCCCAAATACTTGGTAAATTTGCTCAAAAAAATGTGATTGAATTAGAGAGTGAAGAAGAATTAAAAAATTATTTTGCGGGTGGAATTATACATCGAAATTTTTTAGAAAAAGGACAAAAGATAGTAAAATATAATAACTACTATCTCGGAACAGCAATTGCTTCAGAAAAACAATTAAAAAGCCGGTTCCCAAGATCAAAAAGAACAGGTAAAATCGAATTATCTAGTTTATAGCTTGTAATACGGCGTAACTAAAAAAAACGTTTTATAAACTTACTCTATAGTGTTAAAAAAGTTTGTGCTAAAACACTGAAATACTTAATCGGAGCTTGCTAAGAAATTTTGTGTAATTTTTAAGCTATTTAACAATAAGAAAACTTCTATTTAATATTACTTATTTGTAACTTGCAAAGCGCAATTTAAAAATTTTTATAATAAAAAAAGTTAAAAATAATAGACTAATAAAATTGTCCTATTTTCGGAGATTTAATGAATTTTTCTGATGATTTTTTCAATTCAGAATCGGACCCTTTTCTTGACGATAATAAACTTAAATCTGAAGTACAAAAATGTAAAGAGTATGTAACAAGCGGACAAACTATTACATACTTGGAAAATATAGAAGATACAATACAACTTTGTATTGAGTATGACTTTCTTGAAGATGGAATATTCTTAACGGAAGCTGCCTTAGAAATATTACCTTATAATTCTGAACTATGGCATTCAAAAGGAATTTTTTATAATAACATGTTTCGTTTTGATTCGGCTTATGAATGTTTTGTAAAAGCATTATCTCTAAATCCCGCAGATGTTGAAACAATGCTCAATAAATCCATAGCCGAAGAAAACCTCGGTTTATTAAATGAAGTTAAAGATACATTAGAAAATGCCTTAAGTTTTGAACCTCATAATGAAGAAGTATTGTTTAATCTCGGATTATTTCATGCAAGAAAAGAAGAAATAGATAACGCCGTAGAATATTTTTTGCAGATAATTTCTATAGATAAAAATTACTCGGATGCTTGGTACGAATTGGGTCTGTGTTACGAAATCCAAAATAAACATTCTCTTGCTATTGATTGCTACAAAACTTTTTTGGATTTAGAACCTTACAATCCCGGTGGTTGGTATAATTTGGGAATTGTTTACTTAAAATTAAATGACTTAGAAGAAGCAATAAATTGTTTCGAATTGGCAACTTCAATAAATAGTGATTTTGTTAATGCTTGGTATAATTTAGGTATAGCTTATACAAAATTAAATAAAACTAAAAAAGCATTGGAAGCCTTTCTGAAAGCAATAGAATTAGATCCGTTTGATGATCTAATCTCTTTAAATATTGCCAAATCTTATTTCCTTTTGAAACAATATAATCCGGCAATAGAATATTACTACAAAGCTATAAAAATTGATGTAGAAAATCTTGATGCTTATGTTGGATTGGGCAACTCTTATACAATGTTAAACAACAAAGCGATGATGTTAAAAACATTCTCTCAAATTATTCGGTTTTCTTTATCAACAAATTATAAAGAATCTAATACAGACGAATTAGTTGAAGAACTTAATTCAACGTATAAAGAAATAAAGAAAATACTAAAAGAAGACCTTACCGAGCAAAATATTTTATTACTTGCTGATAACTACTTCAGTCTTGGTAATTGGCAAAAAGCTTTTGATACTTATAAAAAAATACTGACCAACAATCCTGCTGGGAATTCATTAATTTACTATTATATGAGTTTATGTTTGTTTATGTTAAATAATAATGCCGAAGCAGTTTATTTAATGAAAAAATCATTTTACTCTGCTGAAGAAACGGAAAAATCTTTTTTGAAAAATTTCCCCTATTTTGTTTCTACGCAACTTTATAATACTTTAATTAAACAGGATTAAAAAATTAACAAAAATGATAGATCATTCTACAAAAATAGTTGGAGTAATCGGGCATCCGATTAAACATTCACTTTCGCCGCTTATGCACAATTTATCTTTTAGAAAACAAAGACTAAATTACGCATATCTACCTTTCGATGTAGTAAGCAACAATTTGAAAGATGCTTTAAAATCAATATCTGCATTAGGTATAAGAGGGCTTAATGTAACAATTCCGCATAAAGAAAAAATTATTCAGTACATGGATCATGTTTCGGAAGCTGCTGCATCTGTGGGAGCAGTAAACACTGTAGTAAACGAAAACAATCAGCTTTTCGGTTATAATACAGATATTGATGGAATTATTGAATCTTTAGATTCTTATAAACATCAACTAAATAAATGTACTGTAACTGTAATTGGTGCCGGCGGTGCTGCAAGGAGTGTGATGCATACTTTAATTAGACATTTCAAAGTTGAAAAAATTAATGTACTCAACAGAACTGTAGAAAGAGCTGAATCAATTAAAGATTATTTTAGGGCTAAAATGCATTTCGATGGAATTGAAGCTTTTGAGCTTATGCCGAAAGATAATCTTAAAATTTTGCAAAAGTCCGATTTGATTGTAAACGCAACTTCAATTGGTATGTCCCCCAATTTTGATGATACTCCGACACGTTGGGCAGAATCTTTTAATTCAAACCAGATTGTTCTTGACTTGATTTACAATCCTCTTAGAACCAAATTTTTGAAATTAGCTGAAAGCAGAGGAGCTACCGTCATAAACGGATTAAAGATGTTTATTGTACAAGGGGCTAAATCATTTGAATTATGGACAGGGCAGGCAATGGATATACAAGGAACTCAAACTGAGTTGCAAAAACTACTCAACAATTATTGAAAATTTTCTTATCCATTTTTTGTTAGTACTTATAACTACACAATTGAATTTTACTAAGTTGATAAACGGATATTTGAAGACTTAATTTATTCTTCTAAGGTTAAAGTAATTTGTGGTTGTGTTTTTGTGTTAAGTATGAAAAATCTTTTGTTGTTAAAACCGAAATTATAATTATGCTAAGGTTCATAATATTAAAGTTAAAATATTTTAATATACAAAACTTTGTATCTAAAAATTTTAAGCTAAATTCAAAAAGAAAAATTATCACGAGGATATTATGCAGAACTTAAATGAAAAAATAGTTTTTATTACCGGAGCAACTTCTGGAATTGGTGAAGCGTGTGCATATAAATTTGCAGAAAATGGAGCTGCAATTATTATTACTGCACGTAGAGTTAACCTTTTGGAAAAACTAAGCAAAAATCTAAAAGCAAAATTTAATGCAAAAGTCTATGCACTTAAAATGGATGTTAAAAACAGAAAAGAAGTTGAATGGGCAATTAACTCATTGCCGGATGATTTGAGAAATATTGACATATTAATAAATAATGCAGGACTTGCAAAAGGATTAAACAAGTTCTATGAAGATAATATTGATAACTGGGAAGAAATGATTGATACAAATTTAAAAGGATTAATGTATGTAACAAGAACAATTCTTCCGGGTATGATAAAGAGAGAAAGCGGACATATAATTAATATCGGTTCAATTGCAGGTCACGAAGTTTATCCCAAAGGACATATTTATTGTGCAACAAAGCATGCAGTTAATGCAATCACAAAAGGTTTAAGAATAGATTGTGTTGATAAAAATGTAAGAGTCAGTACCGTTGATCCCGGAGCTGTAGAAACCAATTTTAGTGTTATAAGATTAGGCAATAAAGAAAAAGCAAAGAATGTTTATAAAGGTTTAACTCCTCTTGTAGGTGAAGACGTAGCCGATGCAGTTTTATTTTGTGCAACAAGACCACCGCATG
>PDWI01000408.1_pt1 | contig 69522 bp, 57 predicted proteins | sample 1430891 | NCBI WGS metagenome assembly PDWI01 (sample SAMN01162508, study PRJNA174530) | Oral metagenome, whole genome shotgun sequencing project. | biome: Marine environment; feature: Marine mammal; material: Swab sample of the gingival sulcus; isolation source: swab sample of gingival sulcus...
GGCATTCCAAGCACTTGGTCTAAAAATTCTTTCTTCTTCCACATTGTGCATATTTACGGGAATCCTTAACATTGATGCAAGCGTAATTAGTTTATCTCCAATATGTCCGTAACTTGCAACACAATGATTTGCTCCCCAATTAGCCATTACCGAATAAACATTTTTGAAAGCTCCCTTACCATTTAATATTGGAACAAACCAAGTTGTAGGCCAAGTAGGATCAGTTCTTTCATCTAAGATTTTGTGAACTTCTTGCGGTAGTTCTATTGAAAAACCTTCGGCAATTTGCAGAACCGGACCTAATCCATCGATAATATTTATTCTAAAAATTGTTAGAGGCATCCCACTCTCGGTTAAAAAGTTAGATGAAAATCCGCCGCCTCTAAAATATTCTTTGTTTGAAGGATACCAAGTTACAGCATCTAAACATTCTTTTGTTTCTTCCGAAGAAATTTCCCACCAAGGTTTCATTACGGGTTTCCCGTTTTCTTTCTGTTTTCCTGTTCCGTCTAATGTTGCAGAGCCTGAATTTATCAGGTGAATAATTCCCGCTTCCGCTTTATCTTCTAAATCATAACCTGTTACCCGTTTAACCGATTCATTGCTCCAGAATGTTCTTACATCAGCAAAGATTTGAGCTGTATTTGTCAGCAGATTTCCGAAAAGCATTGAAATTCCGTTGAGATGATCATTTTCCGTTGCAATTAAGTAGGGAGCTCTTATTCCGTTCCAATCAAAAGAAGAGTTAAGAATCGCTTCGGAAAAATCACCGTTGGGATAATGATCCGTCCAATGACGCTGACCTTGAAATCCTGAAACTACTGCATTATAACCCATCGCTTCTTCTGCAAAACCTTTATCTTTTAACTTGCTGTTTCCAATCATCATATCTCTTATAATCATCGTCATCTTAATAACAAATTCCCATTCATCATTTCTTCTTTTGTCATCGATTTTATTTTTTTCTTTGTTTCTATCATTACCTTCATTGCAGAATTGATTTTTCCAAACTAGAGCTTTTTCCAATTCTTCTTCGTCATAAATTTTTTCATTAATTCTTCTTATTATTTCAGTCATGTCAACAAATTGTGTTCTAATGCCAAGATATTTGCTAAGGAATTTTGTATCAATTATTGAACCTGCAATTCCCATGGAAACACTTCCAAGTGATAGATATGTTTTATCTTTCATGCTCACAGCAGCAAGAGCTGCATTAGCAAAAAGTAGCAGCTTATATTTTACATCTTCTGGGATTGTTGTGTCGTTACTATCTTGAACATCTTTTCCATAAATACCAAAAATCGGCAGCCCCATTTGACTATATCCGGCAAGAGCTGCTGCAAGATAAACTGCACCCGGTCTTTCCGTTCCGTTAAATCCCCACACCGCTTTGGGAATAGCAGGATTAGAATCCATTACTTCCAAACCGTAGCACCAGCAAGGTGTAACGGTTAATGAGATTTCAACTCCTTCATTCTTAAATTTCTCTGCCACTTCAGCAGCTTCTGCATTACCACCAATGCAATGATTTGGTATTACACATTCTATTTGTGTTCCATTTGAATGAAAAATATTTTCGCTCAAAAATCTTGCAGCATTTTTTGCCATGTTCATTGTTTGTTCTTCAAGAGATTCTCTTACGCCTCCTCTTCTCCCGTCAATTACGGGTCTGATACCAATCTTAGGCAAATTATTTTTGTATCGTTTTACTTTATTCTCTTTCTGAAAAGTTTCCATTTTTACTCCAAAAAAATTTTATCTGTTATTTTAATTTAATTTCAGGTTTATCAATATTTTCTCTAATGCCGTATTTTTTTCTCTGTGCTATTAGTTTTTTGATTTGTTCTTCATTTAATTCATTAACCGTTCCAATTTGTTCGGCTATAAAATTTATTTTTGCGAAGTGTTCCAAAGTTTCCATTTTATGATAAGCATTAAGTACAGAATTACCTACAGCTAACGCTCCGTGATTTTCTAATAGAAAAGCATCATAATACGGTAGTAAAGGAATAAGCGGTTCAGATAATTCCGGAGTTCCGGGGGTGCCATATTTTACAAGCGGGATTTTGCCAAGTGCAATAATCACTTCCGGCAAAACATATTTATCTAAAGATCTTCCCGCAACAGCATAGCCCGTTGCATAAGGCGGATGTGAATGATTAACACTCATCACATCAGGTCTATCTTTGTAAATCTGCAAGTGCATAAAAATTTCGGAAGATGCCTTTTTACCTTCTTCAAGCGAGTTGCCATTAAAATCTACAAGCACCAACATATCAGTAGTAAGAAACCCTTTGCTTACGCCAGTGGGAGTTACCAAAACTCTCTCATTATCTATTCGGGCACTAATATTTCCATCATTGGAAGCTACATAACCTCTATCGTATGTACGTTTGCCGACTTCTACAATTTGCTTTTTTAACTCTTCAATTTTTGCTTTCATTTTTTAATTTGTTCTCCTTATAATTTTCCTTAAATCTTTTACGGAATTTCCAATAAACATTTCCGGCTTAATAATAAATTTTTTAGTTCTTATTTTTTTATCACTATTTATTTTCTTTATTAAATGTTCAATAGCTTGTGTTGCTATTTTTTCTACAGGTTGAATGGTACAGGTAATTAGAGGGTTTATTATTTCATGGTTAGGCAAATCATCAAAAGCTATAAGCGATATATCTTCCGGAATTTTTAATTTAAGTTCTTTGATTGCTTTAATTGCACCAATTGTCATTAAGCTGTTAAAAGAATAAATTACAGTAGGTTTATTTTTGCTTGATAGCAGTTCTTTTGTTTTTTTGTAAGCAATTTCTTTTTTGAAATGACAATCGAGTACATAATCAGGATTAATTTTAATTTTTCTCTTTTTCATTACATCTATAAAAGCATCATACCTGTAAGAACCTGAAATAAACTCACCCGAACCCTTTAATACTGCAATTTTAATATGACCTTTGTTTATTAAATATTCAACTATTTCTTTTGAACCTTGATAATGATCCGCAAGAAAATAATCTGATTTTATCTCGTTGTAATATCTATCTACCAAAACATATTTTATTTTGTTTTTATCCAAAAACTTAACCGAATGAATCGAAGCCGGAGCTAAAATAACGCCATCAACTTTTTGCGAAGCTAAGAGTTTTACATACTTCAATTCCCTTTCACAATTTTCTTCTGTGTTGCACAAAAAAACATTGTAGTTTAATTTGCGGGCATAATTTTCTGCGGTTCTAAAAAGTTCATTGAAATAAGTATTCTTAGTATCAGCAAGAACAATTCCGAGTACATTAGTTTTTTTCTTGACTAATGATCTTGCTATTTCATTTGGAAAGTAACCGATTTCATTAATTGTATTCGATATTTTTTCTTGGGTTTTTTTACTTACTTTTTCACAGTCATTAAAGTATCTTGAAACTGTAATAACTGAAACACCCGATTTATCGGCAACATCTTTAATTGTAGGCATTTAATTTTATTTTCATCCTTCAAATGATAAACGTTTATCATAAACACCTAAAAGTAATACTTTCAGATAACAAAAAAAATATAATAAATTTTTTATTTTATGTACGCGATGAAATATGGAATTCTAAGAAAACTGGTCCAAATATTTTAGGTTATTTAAAACTTTAGTTTACGCATTCCAATATGGCAAATAGCAAAATCGTATTTTACAGGATCAACAAAATCATATTGCTTTAAGTTTTCAGTAATTTCTTCTGCCATTTGCCAGCTAACATTTTTCTTTTTCGTAAGTCCAAGTTTTTTGCTGATTCTCGCGATATGTGTATCGACCGGAATTATTAATTGATTTGTTCTTATTGATTCCCAGAAACCAAAATCCAAGTCATCTTTTCGAACCATCCAACGCAAGAACAAATTCATACGTTTACAAGCACTTCCGGAAAACGGATCGGGAAACATAAACTTTACACCTCGTGTTAAATTTCCAAAAGTATTAGAAATTTCCAAAAGATTTTTTGAAAAAAAAGAAAGCGAATTTTTTATGGTTACATCTTGTTCAAAATAATAAAGTAAAAAGAAATGTTTTAACGACTCATATTCATTTAAAACAAATTTAATTGTATTAAATAATGTTGCAACATCTTTTCCCGTAAAAAATCTGTGCTTGAATATATTAAAAAATTCAGCATAGTTTTTTTCATCAAACTCTTTGAAGAATTCTGCAGGGTTTTCACCAATCAAAGCATGAACTTTTTCCAATGAATTAATAATCTGTTTTACATTTCCATAAGCAAATATTGACGAAATAAGCGCAGAAATTTCAACATCCACTTCATTATTAAACTTACGAGGAAAGATTAAAGGATCAGGATAAATCTGTTCAGCATCAAATTTCTTATAATGATATTCTAACTTTCTTTTTAGTGATTTATCCATAGAAACTTAGATTTCCAAGAGAACTTTCATTTCCCTAATAGCTTGTTCTAATCCGACAAAAACCGAACGAGCAATTACAGCCTGACCAATACTTACTTCATCAACACTTTTTATTGCTCTGAATTCTTTCACATTGTTATAATTTAAACCGTGTCCGGCATTAACACCGAGACCGAATTTTTTTGCGTGGATTGCAGCTTGTCTTATTCGTTCAAGCTCATCAAACATATCTTCTTCTGTTTTTGCATTGGCATAAACTCCGGTATGAATTTCAATCAAATCTGCATCAATCTCTACAGAAGCATCAATTTGATTAAGATCGGGTTCAACAAAAAGTGAGACAGGAATTTCCGCTTCATGAAATTGAACTATTGTATCTTTTAACGATTCAATATTATCAATTACATTTAATCCGCCTTCTGTGGTAAGCTCTTCCCTCTTTTCGGGAACCAATGTTACTAAATCGGGCTGTACATCAACTGCAATATCAATTATTTCTTTAACTGCAGCCATCTCCAAATCTAATTTGGTTTTAAGTTGCTCTTTTAACAAACGAACATCTCTTTCGTTAATGTGTCGTCTATCTTCTCTAAGGTGCACAACAATTCCATCTATTCCGTAAATTTCTGCCATTAATGCAAACGTAACCGGATCAGGATTTTCTTCTGCGCGAGCATTTCTTAAAACGGCAACATGATCAACATTAAGTGTAAATTTCATTGTTTTATCCTTTCTATTTTTTAGATAAAGATAAAATAATAATTTTCTTGTTTATAAAGTATGATATTTTTTAGACTAATGATAAAATATCGAGAAGAATAAGAATGATTACGTGAATTAAAAAACCATAAAAAAAACTTCTTGTCCTTAGTGCAAGATAACCAAGAAAAATTCCACCTGCAATTGATGCGAATGTTTCGATGAAGGGTTTTCCATTGTGAAGTAAAACAAATGGAATGAGTTGAATAAAAATTGAATAAAAGCCGAACTTTTTTTCAAGACCAAATAATAAAAATCCTCTTAGAATAAATTCCCATGAGAAAATGAACATAAGCAAAAACAGCTCATAAAAAATAAATATTCTTAGATCACTTTTAGCACTTTGCATTAAAGGAAAGTATTCATTAAAATTTTCTGAATTGGAGATTATAATTATAATCGGGAGAAAAAATAAAATTGAAATAAAAACATAAGTAAATCCTATCTTTTTATTTTTCAGATTAATTCCGTATTCTTTAATATTCTCTCGGAAATAAAATTTAGTAATCAATAACGGAACAATTAGAAAAAGGAAAACATCTGCAACAAACCAGTAACCAAACGAAAAGCAATCTTGAGAAGTTTGAGCATAATTATCAACAAAAGAAAATTGGGTTAAGAAAAAATTAGGATTTGCAAAATACCAACTTAAAGTAAAGATAACAATTGAACTCAAAAAAATCGTTACGATTTTTCTATCGAGGTGCTTAAAATTTTTAATAAATAAGTTTAATTCTTTTTTCATTTTTTGTAAATATTCAGATAGAAAATAAAAAACCGCAGATTTGGTAATCCACGGTTTTTATACAATGCATCAAACTTTTAATTTTAATCTTTTAACTTTCAACTAAAATTAAATATCGAATTTTATACCTTGAGCAAGAGGTAAAGTTTTTCCGTAGTTAATTGTGTTAGTTTGTCTTCTCATATAAGCCTTCCAAGCATCAGAACCGGATTCACGACCACCACCGGTTTCTTTTTCGCCACCGAACGCTCCACCGATTTCCGCTCCTGAAGTTCCAATGTTTACATTTGCTATTCCACAATCGCTACCGGAAGCAGATAGAAATTCTTCGGCTTCTTGAATATTGTTTGTGAAAATTGCAGAAGATAAACCTTGCACAACTCCATTGTGAAGTTCAATTGCTTTGCTTACATCTCCCTTATATTTTATTAAGTAAAGAATTGGAGCAAATGTTTCTTCTTGTACAATTTTATATTTATTTTCAGCTTCAACAATTGCAGGCATAATGTAACAACCGGAGCCATAGCCTTTTCCGGAAAGGACTTCGCCTCCATAAATAATTTTTCCACCTTCTTCTTTAGCACGTTCTAAAGCATTTGTAAAATCGGCAACAGCAGCTTTGTCTATAAGCGGACCAACATGATTTTTTTCATCTAATGGTGAACCAATTCTTAATCCTTTGTAAGCTTTTAAAATAGCTGTCTTAACTTTATCGTAAATGCTTTCGTGAATAATTAATCTTCTTGTACTGGTACATCTTTGTCCGCAAGTACCAACAGCACCAAACACAATTGCAGGCAACGCCATTTTCAAATCTGAATCGGGAGTTAAAATTATAGCATTGTTTCCACCTAGCTCTAAAATTGCTTTACCGAAACGTTTGGCAATAACTTCTGCACCGTGTCTTCCAACATGAGTAGAACCTGTAATGGAAATCAATGGTAGTCTGGAATCGTTAAGCATTTCTTCACCAACTGATGAACCTCTACCAATTACAAGTGTAAATAAACCTTCTGGAAGTTTATTTTCTTTTATTACTTCACCAACAATGTTTTGAACCGCAATTGCAGTTAATGGAACTTTTGAAGATGGTTTCCAAAGATTTGTATCGCCACAAACTGTAGCTATCATTGCATTCCAAGACCAAACTGCTACCGGAAAGTTAAATGCAGAAATTGTTCCGACAACTCCAAGCGGATGATATTGATCATACATTCTGTGATTTGGTCTTTCGGATTTCATTGTGTAACCGTAAAGCTGCCGTGATTGCCCAACGGCAAAATCACAAATGTCAATCATTTCTTGAACTTCGCCCAAACCTTCTTGAAGAGATTTACCCATTTCGTAAGAGACTAAACGCCCGAGCGGTTCTTTATACTTTCTTAGCTTATCACCAATTTGTCTTACAATTTCACCTCTTTTTGGTGCAGGTACATTTCGCCATTCCAAAAATGCTTTATGAGCAACTTTAACTACTTTTTCATAATCAGCTTTTGATGCTTGATAAACCGAGGCAATTAGTTTACCATCAACCGGAGAATGAATATCAAGTTTCCCTTCCGATTTTGTTGTATTCCATTTTAATCCTGTTGATGAACCAAAATTTACTTTTTTGACTTTTAGTCTTCTTAAGAAATCCATAATAAATCCTTTTAATTATTTAATTAAAAACTTATAATGTAAAATTATAAACTTTTTTGCTGAATCTTAAATTCTTTTTGTAATTTTTTTGATTTTACTTTAAAAGTATTAAAAAAATAATTAAGTTAAAGTATCTATTAATTAAATACTTAACACTACTTGCAAGATGCGGCTTCCTCACTTTGGAGGCCGTAATCTTTTTGGTATCGTTCATTAAATATAGAAAGCTTATTATCTAACCTTTAGAAATAATAATTTAAATTAAATCTTTCAAGATAATGTCTTATCCTTAATTATATTCTGCTACTGTAAAGATTACTACTTTTGACTAAAAAAGTTGTTCTCCAACAATTACTTTGAGTAATTCTTAAATAATCCATATAGAAAAATTTAATATTCCTATTTTTTAATTTTCCTGTAGAGCCCTTATTCAATGATATTGGTAATTACTGAATTTGATTCATAGAAAAAAACAAAAATACAAAAGAGAACTGCCGATAAAATAATTCCGTACATAAATATTGTATAGGCTAATCTTAAAAGTTTATATTTTTTACCAAGAACTTGACCCAGATAATAAAAATCTTTTATCATACTTTCATAAAGGAATTCTTTATCATCTATTAACTCATTCATTCCTAAAGTAAAATCTTTTAGATTCATATTAAAAAAGTTTCCAAAAAATAATAGATTAACTTTTTTGTTTTCAACATCTTCTCTAGTAAAAGTTCCCGAAGATACCTTAGGTCTAGTAACTAATACAGATAAAATTAATGTTGTTAGACTGGTTAAGACTAATACAAAAGTCGGAATAATCAGATTTGGATAAACATTTAATTGTCTTGTTAATATTGTAAAAATTCCACCGAGTAAAAGAGTATTTACACTTATCATAATATTTGCTTTACTATCTGCCATAGAGCTAAAACTTACGTGAGTCCGCATTACATTTCTGAACATTGTTTCAATTCCTCGATCAGATTTTTTTGCTTGAACAGACTTTGCTGATAACTTCTTTTTTTCAATATCAATTTTTTCTTTTCTTGTTTTTTGATTTTTTCTACTTTCAACTTTCTTTTTGTATTTCTTTTGAAGTTTTAAAATATTTTTCATTTTAGTTGGTTCAAACTCTGATTTTGCATAATTAGTAAAGAATTTTGATGAGGTTAAAAAATCAATATTAAGCTTAAGCCATTCAAAATCGGTTATTTCTCTTTTTTCTTTTTTCTCAAATTCAAGTCGTAGTAATTCCGTTTGGTCAAAAAAATCTTTAGTCCCTAAATGAGCAAGATCTGCATCACAAATTATTTCTTCTAATAAATTTTTAGGTTTTTGCGGTATTTCCGTTACAGAAATAAGATTGCAAACTTTATTGATTTTTTCAGAAGGGTAATTGATATTTGTTAAGTATTTTTTAGCAATTTTTATACTTTTATTTTCATGACCCTCACGTGTACTTGTGTAACCTGTATCATGAAACCAAGCCGCAATAAGTAATAACTCCATATCTTCATCAGAAATATTACAATGTTTTCCTATTTGCATTACATATTCAACTGTTTGTTGAATATGATAAATATTATGATAAATATTTTCAGCAGGAATATATTTTTTGTAATAATCTAAAATATAATTTTTTACTTTTAGTAATATTTGATTGTCCATACTTTTTATTTTATTTTTTTTAATTTAATTTTTTCCTCTATCAGAAATTCATGCCAATACTAAAATACTTTGCTATAGTTTCAGACGAGCCGGCTATTGTAACCGAAAATGAAATGGAATCATCTATAAAAGAAAACCAAAGTCCTCCTCCGTAAGAAGAATGCCATTTTTGTGAATCCACATAAATATCATCAAACACTCGTCCTGTTTCAATTAAGGAATGAAAACCTAATTTGCCCGGAACAATTATTTTTAAAGGGAATAAAAGTGTTCTCAATTCAAATTGTCCAAAAATCCCGGCATCCCCGGCAAAACGTCTTCTTGTATATCCCCTCAAATTATCTATCCCACCAAGAAAAATTGATTGAAAAAAAGGATAATCACCAAATACAATTCCCCCGCCTGCTCTAAAGGAAAGTGTAAATTCAGTGAATGAATATAATGTAGTAAAAAATGCGGCATCACCTTCAATTTTATGGAATGTTTTTTTATTACTTAATACATTTAAAAATGTAGAATACTTAAAATTTCCATAAAAACCATTTCTGGGATAGTATTTGTTATCAGTTAAATCGAAATTAAAATTTGCAAAAAACTCCAATAATTTAAAATTGTTCAAGCCATACTTACTTTGGAAAGAATTCAAAAGTTCTTTATTAAAAGGTTTAAGATTAGAATATCTATAATTCATACCTATTCCACCTTTAACATTCCCAAAAAAATTTAAATATACAGCTGATTGAATTTTAAATAATTCTTGATCTAATCTGTAAAATTCTGATTTATCAAGTTGTTTTTTATAGGTAGTTTCATTCCCAAAACCGTAAAACTGTGTGAATAAAAGTGCTGATCTAGAAATATTGAGAGTAATATTCCCTCCTCTAATCAGAGAGTTAAAAACAGAACTGAACTCAAACGAAAAACTTTTTGGTTTTGTGGAAAAAACGATAGAAGGCTTCAAGTAGTACTCATAGGGAACCATTCTAAAATTATATTTATAAAAATCAATTCCGCTGCCTATTCTTAAACCATCACTGCTGTTGTATGAAATGGAAGGCAGAAAAAAAGATGTAGAACCTCTATTTCTCGATTTCGGTTCGTATTTTTCTGTGTACGTTTTTGCTTCGGGATATTTCTCATCGTTAAAATATGTAGATGCACCTTTTTTTACTTTGGTCTTTTTTCCTGAATCATAAAATTCGGTTTTTCTTTCGGGATAAGGAATTGGTAAAAAATTTAAAAGGCAGCCATTAACTTTAGAGTTATCTGTAAACTTGTCTTTTCCTTTTCCGCCAATAACTCTTACCAAAGGAGAATCATCAACATCTCCCGTAATTATTGTTTTATCATCTCCATCTAAAAGAAACACTCTAATTTCTTTTGTTATTGAATTATCAAAAACTTTATGATAAAGAAGCATCTTCTTTGAATTTCTTTTTTTCTTTGAATAAATTGTTACGCTAGTTTGAGAATCATTTATTCTATTAACACTCAGAATATCATCTTTGTTTGTTCCATAAATATCAACAACTTTGTTGATTAAGTTGTAATATTCTGTGGCAAAATCAGGTAATAAATCTCTACGGGATTTTAATTTTTCAATAATTTCATTACCTGCAATTTTAAAATGTTCTATGGGTAAAATTTTAACTGCATTTTCTATTACAGCATCAGTTAACTTATTTTTGATAAAGTTTGCTATTGAATCACATTCAGCTTTCGTGATTTCAGTTAAAAATCTTCTATCAATATATCTTCCGCTCCAAGTAATTTTTTCTACTTCGGGATATTCATAATCAAAATGAACAAATTGAGGAGTATAATATTCTGCAATTGATGGGCCTACTCCGTCCCACTTTGCAAAAACTTGGTCCCTATCTCTTGGAATTGGTTCCCAAAAAGATTTATCTTCCATTTTATATCTTGCCCATTTCCATTGGTCAGTATGTCTATCCCAATCACCAATTAGAGCATCAACCAATCTTGCTTTTAAATAATCGATATCATTAACTTTTTCATTTCTTTTTTCAGCTAATCTATCGAATAGTTTATAAGTACTTTTTATTTTATTTGCACCTTTAAATTCTAAGTCTTCATTAACATCAGGATGTATTTCAATCATTCCCAACACACCACCAAAATCTTTTCTAAATTCATTTAGCTTTGGATCATCGGGCATATAAACTAAATAAGGTTTAGCTTGAAGAATTCCTAACTCGGTCAAGATTGGTGCAGCTATTAGAGCCGCAAGAGGATTTGAAGAACTAATTTGATCTTGAAAAATATCAGCTACAAAGGTTTCTCTTAATACTTTAGGTAAAACTTTAGAAGGATCTTTGTCCATTGACCTAAATTTCCAAATGTGTTTATCTTTACCCATTAGTCTTAATGATTTTGTTTGAAATCCACCACCTCTTTTTAATGGTATTAAACCTCCGGCAAATTTATTAAGATTTAATATTTCAACTTTAATAGGAGTAGCCCAAATATTCCGCCAATGTTTACCGAAGAAGAAATTATGAATACTTCCTGCTTTGTACTGTGCTCCCGGTATTATTTCTATATATTCTTTTTTATAATTATTTTGACCAAATGAAATTATGGAAATGAAAAAAACAAAAAGTAAAATTGTTTTGAAAAATTTCATTGTGTATCCATTTTTGTTATTTCATATTTTGTTAAAGTAGGTTTTTTACCTGCAGCTTCGTCACTAATTAGTAAAGAGTAATCTTTAAGTATAGTTATTCCCTCGGGTTGACGATGAATTTTTTCTTTTAATTTAAATGCACTAATTATTTTTCCTGACTTACTTAGTTCAACAATAGAATTTTCTTTTTTTGCAGAAATAATTAAATAATGCCCATTAAGTGGATGTTTGGTAATTCCTGATGGATAAAAATCTTTTATTCCAAAGTTCTCTTTTAATTCCTTAAGAGATATAATAAAAACAGGCGTTTTCATTACTTTCAAATTTTCGAAAGAATATAAATAAACAGTTCTGCTATTTTTGTATTTTTTACCGGAATATTCTTTGGGTAAGATTAATAATCCATTTAACTCTTCATCATAAAATAAACCTTCTATTTCAAACTTATTAGAAAATGGTAACTTAATTACATTGAATTTAACAGCTGAATAATTTTCTCCTTCATTAAATTTATATAAATTCCCATTACTTGTAATAACATATATATTTTGTTTTGTAACGGTAATTCCTTCAAAATCTCCTTTTATTGCAAGATTGTTTAGAGAAAAGCTTTTTATAATTTTTCCGTTGTTAGGATTAAGCTCAAAGATAATTCCTATCTCATCGTTTACAGCAAAAATATTCCCTTTGCTTGATAATGTAAGCCCGGAAATTTCATTGAGTTTTGAAGTAATTTCTATTTGATTTGGTTTATCGAAATTATAATAATTTAAAATTGATTTTTTTGTATCGTTATTATTTTTAACTTTATTTTCTGTGCAGAAAGAAAATAGTACGGCAAACCAAATTAGAAAAAGGGTATTCATTATTTTTCTATGATTTAATTTCAATTCTATTACTTTAAGAATATTTTATTTGATGATGAAGTAATATTAACAATATATTTTTGTTCTTTATGATAAACTAACTTAACTACTTTACCGTATATTTCTTCGTTAGAATTTTTGTTAAACATAATCTTTAAGTTATCTAACTTGTCTAACTTAGTATCTGATTTAAGTTCAAAATATTTTTCAGATATTTTTGTAACTCTGCCAATACAAATTTCATCATAAATATCTTTTTCTCTAAAAACACTAAAAGTAATTTTAATCGGAGTATCCAAAACTTGCCATTCAATATCCTTTTTCTCTAACCTTACATTATATTTCCCTTGAATCCCTGTTACATCAAAAATATTTATAGGTTTATTTAATCCCTTTGGCATTACTTTTTCCGTATCGCTTATTTCTAAGATATTTTCACACTCTTTATAAGTATTTTCTGAAATTAATATTTGTCCGCCAATTGTGTAAGATTCAATCCTAGAAGTTAAGTTTACATCTTTACCAACCACACCATATTTTGCTCTTTTATCAGAGCCTATGTTTCCAACAACAACTTCGCCGGTATTAATTGCAATGCCTATTTCTAATTCAGGATAACCGTTAGTTTTGTTAAGAACATTTACTTGTTTCATTGCTTTTTGCATTTCCAGGGCACATGCAACTGCTCTTTGAGAGTCATCACTTTCTGAATAAGGTGCACCAAAAATTACTAGAATAGCATCACCGATAAACTCATCAATTGTTCCATTATATTTTAGAATTATTTCGGTCATAGTTTCTAAATAATCATTTAGAATTGCTATTACATTTTCGGCAGGCAGATTTTCACTTATTTTTGTAAAACCTCGTATATCACTCATCAGTATTGTTACTTTTCTTTTTTCGCCGCCAAGTTTTAATCCTTCGGGTGTTTCCAAAATATTATTGACAACGTTATCTGATAAATATTTCCCAAACGTTTTTTTAATAAATTGATTTTTTCTTTCAAGATTTTTTTCAGCTTTTATTGCTGCTTGTACATAATAATTTGTTAGAAAAGCAATAGCTATCATTAAACCTGCACTTGCACTCAAGTGAAACAATTGTCGGTGTATGTCGGATAATGTATAAACTTGTGCATTTTTCAAAAAGAAATATAAGCCTTCATAAGAAAGAATTATAATCATAAGCATTATAATTCTAATTTTGTTTGACCAATAAATATTGAAAAAAGTCAAACCAATTAAGTAGAAAAGAAGATATTGAAATCCAAACCCCCAACCCAAAAAAATAATTCCAATAATTTGATGAATAAATAGTGCGGTAAAGACTATTGAGAATGCTATATTATATTTTCCTTTTTTATTTAATGTCTGTGCAATAATAAATGCAGGGATACTGTATAAAATATTAAACCACATTAATTCTTTAATACTTATTAAATAAAAAATTACTGCTAAAATACTATGTACAATAAGACCTATTAAATATGCGCCTTGTGTTATTATAAAGAATCTGCCGTGGCTTGATGTATCTCGCGAAAAAATAGTTTTCATAGGCTAATAGAACTTATACTAATGGATCTAATTTAAACAAAATATTTTTCAGTCTCAAAATTAGGAATAAAATTAATTATTTTTTAGGCTTAAATATAGATAGTTTATTATCTAACTTCAGAAATAATAATTTAATTTTTTCTACCAAGAAGAAATCTCTTTATATATTTAAGAATACCATTTTTTTAATATAAGAAGATAAGAAAATTAGAGAACTGATCAATCCACATTTTGGACTACATTTTCTTTTATATATAAATTGCTTATCAATAAAAAAACCCCGACATCTCTGTCGGGGCTAATGGGTAATTTTTTAACTATTTATTTAATTTCTATAGTTCTCGGTTTTACCCTTTCTAATTTAGGTAGAGTAACGTACAATCTTCCGTTTTCCATTTTGGCATCTATTTTATCACTGTTTACACTATCAGCAAGTTTGAATTTAATGTAATAATTACTCGAATCAATTTCTTTCACTATATACTTCTTGCTGATTTCTGCCAAAAAATCGGTTCTTCCCATAATTATGAGGCTTTCTTCTTCTACCTTTATTTTAACGTTTTCTTTTGTTACGCCGGGCATATTTGCAACCAAGTTATAATCATCGCTAGTTTCGTAAATATCAACCATTGGTGCTATCCACGATTCTTTTTCAATTGCATCTTCCCAGCTACGGGTTTCGTTAACTTTTACGAGATCTTTTGTTTCTTCCATTTATTAATCTCCTTTCTATTTATTATTTATCTTTATTGTCGTCTTCATCAACAACTTCGTAGGAAGCATCTTCTACTTCGCCATCATCTTTTTTAGCTTCTTGCTGTTGTCCGCCGGCATTTTGTTCTTGTCCAGGTTGAGGACCTGCTCCCGGTTGACCTTGAGCACCAGGTTGTTGATATAAGTTTTGTGCAACTTCTCCCCATACTTTATTCAGTTGGTCAGTTGCTGATTTGATTGCATCAGTATTATCAGTTTTAAGTGCTTCTTCAACTTTAGTAATTTCAGCTTCAAGTTTTGCTTTTGCATCAGCAGGAACTTTATCTTTTAATTCTTCAAGTTGTTTTTTAGTTTGGAAAACCAAATTATCAGCATTATTTCTAATATCTACACTTTCTCTTTTCTTTTTATCTTCAGCAGCATTTTCTTTTGCTTTGTTTTTCATTTCTTCTATTTCTTCTTTTGATAATCCGCTTGAGGATGTTATTCTTATACTTTGCTCTTTACCACTTGCTTTATCTTTTGCAGATACATGCATAATTCCGTTTGCATCAATATCAAATGTAACTTCAATTTGAGGAACTCCTCTTGGTGCAGGTGGAATACCGTCTAAGTGGAATCTTCCAAGTGTTCTGTTATCTGCAGCCATTGATCTTTCACCTTGAAGAATATGAATTTCTACAGAAGGCTGGTTATCGGCAGCAGTTGAGAAAACTTCACTTTTCTTTGTTGGAATTGTTGTGTTTGCATCTATCAATTTTGTCATTACACTTCCAAGTGTTTCGATACCGAGTGAAAGCGGAGTAACATCGAGCAATAATACATCTTTAACATCGCCGGCAAGAACACCACCTTGAATTGCTGCACCAACTGCAACAACTTCATCGGGATTTACACCTCTGTGTGGTTCTTTTCCAAAAACTCTTTTCACTAATTCCTGAACTTTAGGAACTCTTGTAGAACCACCGACAAGAATTACTTCGTCAATATCGGAAGCTGAAACGCCTGCATCTTTTATAGCTTGTTCGCAAGGTCCGGCTGATCTTTCAATTAAATCATCTACGAGCTGCTCAAACTTTGCTCTGGTTATTGTAATGTTTAAGTGCTTTGGTCCGTCTTGTGTTGCAGTAATAAACGGCAGATTAACATCTGTTTGAGATGAAGATGATAATTCAATTTTAGCTTTTTCAGCGCCTTCTTTTAATCTTTGAAGAGCCATTGGATCTTTTCTTAAATCAATACTTTCTTGCTTGTTGAATTCATCTGCAAGATAATCAATTAATCTTTGATCGAAATCATCACCGCCAAGATGTGTATCACCATTAGTTGATTTTACTTCAAACACTCCATCACCAAGTTGTAAAATGGAAATATCGAAAGTACCGCCACCAAGATCATAAACTGCAACAAGTTGTTCTTTATTTTTCTTATCTAAACCGTAAGCTAATGCGGCAGCTGTCGGTTCGTTAATAATTCTTTTAACTTTCAAGCCTGCAATTTCTCCGGCATCTTTTGTTGCTTGTCTTTGAGCATCGTTAAAGTAAGCCGGTACAGTAATTACCGCTTCATTTATTTCTGTTCCAAGATGATCTTCAGCAGTTTTTTTCATTTTTTGCAATACCATTGCACTAATTTCCGGTGGTGAATAAACTCTATCGTTTATTTGGATTCTTGCAGAACCGTTATCGCCGGAAATAACTTTATACGGCACTTCATTAATTTCGTTACTTACTTCATCATATCTTCTTCCCATAAATCTTTTTACAGAAAATATTGTGTTATTGGGATTTGTTACCGCTTGACGTTTAGCCGGCTGACCTACTAACCTATCACCATTCTTAGCAAAACCAATAACGGATGGAGTAGTTCTTCCACCTTCAGAGTTTGGAATTACAACCGGATCGTTACCTTCCATTACTGCTACACAAGAGTTTGTTGTTCCTAAATCTATTCCTATTATTTTACCCATTTTTATTTTTCTCCTTAATAATTTTAGCGGTTCACTACGAACCGCTTATTTTTGATTTTATATTTTACTTAACTTCTATTACTTTTTCTGTTTCTTTTTTTGGTTCTTGTTTATTTAATTTAATCTCTAACATTCCGTCTTTGAAGTTAGCATCCACATTCTCGGAATCTACTTCCACAGGAAGTGAAAAACTTCTTTTAAATGAACCAAAACTTCTTTCTTCTCTATAATAATTTTTTTCTTTTTCTTCTGTTACTTTTTTCTTTTCACCTTCTAAAGTTAAAATGTTATCTTGTAATGTTATTTTTAGATTTTCTTTTTGAATTCCCGGTAGTTCGGCTTCAATGTTAATAGTTTTTTCATCTTCGGAAATATCAATTCGCGGTGAAAATGAATCTTTGCTTAAACTGTTAAATCCGGAAAATTCATCAAAAAATCTTTGAAATCTGTTTGAAAAATTATCTAAATCTCTTACAGGTTCAAATCTTAATAGTGTCATGGTTAAATCTCCTTTATCTGTTTTGTTAATTTTTTCATTAACTTCTAAGCAAAGGTTGTGCCAACTACTATTTTTTCTGTAAGTTATTATAATTAAATAAATTACTGTTATTTTAAAATTTTAATCTCTTTTGTCATTATGACGCACATATGTCAGTAAGTCGCAAGAACTATTGTTATGTCATTATTTAAGTCAAGATGACATACTTTTTGGGGAGGAATAATTATGTTTAATATTGAAGATTTTGATATTAAGTTAGAAACTAATACTATTGGTAGAAATTTTATTTATACCGAAGAAATTTCATCAACAAATGAATTTTTACTTAAAAACTCAGAAAATTTCGATAATGGAACTATTGTTTTAAGTGAATTTCAAGAAGAAGGACGCGGTAGATTTAAGAGACCTTGGTTAAGCAATAAAGGTGAAAATTTAACTTTCTCAATTTTGCTTAAAGAAAATTTATCAGCTTTTAATCCTAACCACGTTAATTTAATGTCATCACTTACAATTTCACTTGCCATCGAAAATTTGTATCAATTAAAGCCATCACTAAAATGGCCTAACGATGTCTTAATTAATAATAAAAAAGTCTGTGGAATTTTAATGGAAGCCAATTCCAAAGGCAGTGAATTAAAAAGTATTGTTATAGGCATTGGACTTAATGCAAATCAAACCAAATTTTCCGGTGAGTATAGAGTTACTCCAACATCAATTCAGCACGAAGTAAAAAGAGTTATTTCCCGTGAACGATTTTTAAGTGAATTTCTAAATATCTTTGAAGAACAACTTTGGGAATTATCAAAAAATCCTAAAAAAATGTTAGATGACTGGCGGGAAAGATGCAGGCTTATCGGAGAAAAAATTGCTATCGAAGATGACGGCGAGAAGAAATACGGAATTTTTTACGATATAGATGCAAATGGAATGATGATTCTAAAAATCGGAGATAAATTAGAAAAAATTATTAATGGTGATATTTCAATCAGATAGCTTGCAATACAGAGATACTAATCTGAAAACCTAAGAACGTTCATCAAGAAAATAGATATGAAAGAAAAAATATATTTAGATAATGCAGCAACTACCAAGCTTCATCCTAAAGTTTTGGAAAAGATGCTTCCATATTTAAAGGAGCATTATGGAAATCCTTCTTCAATTCATTCTTACGGAAGAAAAGTTCGAGTTGCTGTTGAAGAATCGCGAGAAGTAATTGCCGATTTTATTAACGCAGACCCAAGTGAAATATATTTTACAAGTGGCGGTACGGAAGCAAATAATTTTTTAATAACGGGAATTGCCAAAACCGAACTTTCGGAATCAGGTAAAAACCATATTATTACAACCAAAGCCGAACATAAATCAGTTTTGGAAACTTACAAGAATCTGGCACAAAAGAATTTTACCGCAAAACTAATTACTAATAAAGAATTAGATAAGTTAAAGAAATTCGTAAATGCAAATACATCTCTAGTTTCTACCATTCACATAAATAACGAAACAGGAAAAATCAATAACTTAGAAAAAATAAAAGAACAAATCAGCAAACCTTTTTTTCATGTAGATGCTACCCAAAGTTTTGGAAAAATTAAAATAGATGTTAAGCAGCTTGGTATTCATGCTCTATCTGCTTCCGCTCATAAAATTTACGGACCAAAAGGAATTGGAATTGCCTATGTTAAAAGTAGAACTCCAATGAACTCACTTTTATTTGGTGGCGGACAAGAGCGAAATCGCAGAGCAGGCACCGAAAATGTACCTGGAATAATTGGATTTGCAGAAGCTGTGAAGATTGCAAAAAAAAACATGACAGCCAATTTTAAGCAAGTTATTAAGTTAAAAAATTATTTTTGGGATTGTCTGAAAGAATCCGGTATAAATAACATTTACACTAATTCCAAAATTAATTCTTCGCCATATATTCTAAGCATAACGTTTGACCCGCATTATTATAGCAACGATCCCGAATCAACTTTAATGTTTCTTGATATTAACGGAATTTCGGCTTCAGTAGGTTCCGCTTGTACTTCGGGAACGTTAAAACCTTCGCATGTAATTCTTGCTGAAGGAAAAAGTGAAGAATATGCAAAAGGTACGATACGTTTTTCATTCTCTCCCGAAAATACTTTTGAAGAAATCGAATACACAACTGGGATTATGAAAAAATTATCGGGTTAAAGATTACAGGTTTTCAAATTCTTTATTTTTATGATTATTTTTTCAAACTAAAACTTTTCTTTAATAATAAATTGGTCACACAAAAAACACTAAGCAAATTCTTAAAATTAAATTCGTTAACATAGTACCTTAGATAAAAATTACTTCAGTATTTAATCTTTTGCTTATTATTGAAATTTTTACTAATCCTTTAAAAACTCTTCAGCTAAGGCATAACCACCAAATAACGGAGCATCATCACCAAGTTTAGTTGCTTTAATCTTTACAATTCTACCGGCAGAACTAATAACAGATTTACTGAAAGCTTTCTTAATTCGTGGAATCATAAAATCCTCATTTGCCTCAACAACTCCACCGCCAAGAACAATTGTATCTAAGTTAAGCAAAGTTGTAAGACTTCCAAGTACAGTACCGATTGCCTTGCAGCCCTTTTCCATTTCTTCGGTTATAACTTTATCCTTAGCATCAAGTGCTTTACTTAGGGATTTACTTTTTATTTTTTTACCGCTTTTTATAAAATCTTTTAGAACGGTTTCTTCTTTTTTTGCTCTTTGTATAATAGAATTTACCATTGCAGTTCTGCTTGCGTAATTTTCAAAAGTTAAATCATTATTATCAACAGCAAAACTTCCCGAAGGTCTAATTTTCATATGTCCTATTTCTCCGGCAAAAAATGATGAACCTCTGTACATTTCTCCATTAAATAATAAAGCTCCGCCAATTCCAGTACCGACAAAAACAACCAACATATTATTTACTTTATCATTGTATTCAAAAGATTTAATTCCTAGAGCCGCCATGTTAACATCATTTTCTAACAGAACCGGAATGTCAAAATATTTTTGTAAAGATTTTTTAATATTAAAATCTACAATATTTAAGTTTGGAGCAATAGAAATAATTCCACTATTAGGATTTACAGTTCCGGGTACACCAAGACATAAAGCAGCAATTTCTTTTTCATTTCTTTTACTTTTTTTGAGTAATTTTTTTACTGAATCTGCAATGCACTCAACAAGAAACTCCGTACCTTTTTCGGCATCTGTAGGTATTTTTACTTTTTCTTCAATTTTTTTTTTGCTGTTAATTAATGCCGATAATATTTTTGTTCCTCCGAGATCTACTGTGATGACAAATTTTTTTTTCAATGTTGCACTCCTAATTTTTATTTTAATTTGTATTTTATAAATTACAATTTTAATCTAAAAATTAAAAAAAATTTATTTACTACTTACGAATATGGCAATAAAATCTTTAAAAAAATTTGGACAAAATTACCTGATTGATAGAAATATAGTTCAAAAGATGGTTAGAACTTTAGCATTAAAAAAATCAGATTCCGTTTTAGAAATTGGACCGGGAAAAGGTTTTATCACCAAAGAACTCGTAAAAGCTGCCGATTCTGTTACTGCGGTTGAAATAGATACAAGGGTTATTGAACAATTAAACAAAAATTTTGATAATCTAATTATTCATAATAAGAATATTACAAAAATTAATCTTGAGGATTTAAAGTTAAGACCACCTATAAAAGTTATTGGTAATATTCCGTTTAATATAACCGGAGATATTTTATTTAAATTAATAGAGAACAAAAAAATTATCAGTGATGCAGTCTTAATAGTTTCGCTAGATATTGCTAAAAGAATAACAGCTAATTACAGAACTAAAGAATACGGAAGTTTAACGGTAATAATGAATTATTTTGCTACTTCCAAAATAATTCAAAAAGTTTCAAGAAATGTATTTTACCCTAAGCCCAATATAGATTCAGCAATTTTACATTTAAAGTTCAACAAAGAGGAAATAAAAGAAATTGATAATCAATTTTTTATAAAAGTTATAAAAGCATCTTTCGGAAATAGAAGAAAAACCTTAAATAATTCATTAAGGAATAGTATATTTGGGCATCATGATTTTAATAACTCTGAAATTTCTTTATCAAAAAGAGCTGAGGAACTTGAACTAAACGATTTTTTAAAATTAACACGCTTTATCCAAGAGTTAGAATGCAAGAAACAAATGAAATAAAAAATACAAGAAATGTTGTACAAATAGATAATGAACTTATTGAAAACATTTCAAAATTAATTAAAACCGGAGCAGACAAAAGTGTACTGAACGTACTAACAGGCTTACACCCCGCAGATATTGCAGAAATACTTAATCATCTGGAATTAGAATATGCAAAGAGAATCTTTGCTTTATTCCCTTCAGAACAGGCAAGTGAAATAATAACTGAACTTGATGAAAATGTTCGTGAAAAAGTTCTAAAAGAAATTGATGTAAAAACTCTTACCGAAATTGTTGATGAACTTTATACAGATGATGCTACGGATATAGTAAGTGATCTTCCGCCCGGAATAGCTAAACAAGTCCTTAAAAATATTGATAAAGAAGATTCCGCCGAAGTAATGAAACTACTTGAGTATCCTGAAGATACTGCAGGTGGTATTATGACAAGCAACTTCGTTTGGGTAGATTATAATGCAACCATAAAAGATGCAATTACAGAAGTTAGAAGAAATGCCGAAGAATTTGATCACATCTATCATATTTATGTCTTAAAAGAAAATGAAGAACTGCTCGGAATAGTTACACTAAAATCATTACTTACAAATAAATTACAAAAAAAAGTTAAGTCTGTTATTCAAGAAGACTTAATGTACGTTACCCCCGAAATGGATCAGGAAGAAGTTGCACATATTATGAATAAATATGATTTAGTAGCAATTCCTGTAGTTGATGAGCACAGAAGAATGCTCGGTAGAATAACTTTTGATGATATTCAAGATGTAATCCAAAATGAAGCATCTGAAGATTTACAAAAAATTGCTGGTCTTACTGAAGAGGAAGAAAAAAGTGATTCGATAATTACTATTTCTAAAATCCGCTTGCCGTGGCTAATTGTTGCTCTCTTGATGGAACTACTCGCAGCATTAGTTTTAAGAGGTTACGAAGATTATATTCAGCAAATATTTATAGCTACATTTTTTGTTCCGGTTGTTATGGCTATGGGTGGAAGCACCGGCACCCAAGCCGCAATAGTAATGGTAAAATCTATCAGTAGTGGAGAAGTATGGGTTAGTGAAAGTTTTAATAATCTCTTTAAAGAATTTTTAGTAGCATTTGTAAACGGACTTGTTCTAGGAGCAGTTTTATTCGGATCAGTTACTTTGCTTTTTCCGAGAGATGAACTATCAATCAATTTTGCTATCGTGCTTTCAGTATCATTATTACTAATAATAATTACCGCAACAGTTGTAGGAGCTTCTATACCTCTGATCCTCAAAAAGTTAAATACCGATCCCGCTATTGCAACGGGACCTTTTGTTACAACTTCCAATGATATACTTGGATTACTCATATATTTAACAATAATTATAGTTTATTTCTTTTAATGAATTTTGTTGAACGATTGAAGAATATACTTTTACCTAAAGATGTAGTTGTAATAGGCTACTATTTTTTTCTGACAATTATAATTTTTATTTTCTATAACTCAATTGCCAATGCCTTATTATTAATAACATTAAATTTCTGTCTAATTTTCTCTGTAATTTGGATTGCAAACAAAGCCGAGATAACTAAAAATAAAATTTTGGAAATAATTCATTTTTATTATGTAATTCCCCTTATATTCATAACTTTCAAAGAAATCTATTTTATAATCAGTTCGGTTCATACACAAGATTATGATAACCTGCTTATTAAAATAGACCGATTTATTTTCGGTGGAGATCCTACTGTTTTTCTCAACCAATTTGCAAATCCTCTTCTTACGGAAATTTTACAAATTGCATATGCAACGTTTTTCTTTTTACCGATTATTCTCGGTGTTGAATACCATTTAAAGGGTGAACATAATAAATTTCAGTTTATAATTTTTAGTACTGTTCTTGGGTTTTTCTTATCATATATCGGATATTTATTATTGCCCGCAATAGGACCAAGATTTACACTTCACAGTTTTGAAATGACAAATACCGAACTGCCCGGCTTATTCTTAACGGATATTTTGCGTGAAATCGTTAATTGGGGCGAATCGATTCCTGCCGGTACACCAAATCCCATAGAAGCGGTTCAGCGTGATGTCTTCCCGAGCGGGCATACACAAATGACACTTATTATTATGTATCTTAGTGTAAAATTAAATTCTAGAAATAAAATATTTTTCTTAATTGACGGCTCCCTTTTAATATTTGCTACTGTTTATTTAAGATATCATTACGTTACTGATTTAATTGGCGGTATGGTATTCATGATTTTAACAATGGTACTCGGTAAATTTATTTTTAATTGGTGGCGTAAAAAACAGAAAAAACCAATTTTGGAGTATTAATTTTTGTAATGGATAAACAAAAACAAGTAAAAAGAATATTTGATTCTATTTCGCATAAATATGATTTTCTTAATCATTTTTTAAGTGCCGGAATTGATTTTTATTGGAGAAAGAAATCACTAAAATTAACAAAAGTAAACATCGAAACTATTTTACTTGATGTTGCCTGCGGTACTGGCGATTTTTCAATTGCTGCAAAAAAAATGGGAGTAAAAAAAATTATCGGACTCGATTTAAGCAGTAATATGCTTGCCCATTTTAATGATAAGGCCGATTGGAGCAAGGGCAGGCTTGTGCAATCTGTTGCTGAGTTTATGCCCTTTAAAGACGAAAAATTTACAAACATAACTGTCGCTTTTGGTGTAAGAAACTTTTATGATATCAAACAAGGATTTCAATCCTTCTACCGAGTTTTAAAACCGAAAGGAAAAGTAACAATTCTTGAATTTAGACTACCAAAAAATAAAATTGTTAAAAATTTATACAATTTTTATTTTAATAAAATTCTTCCTGCAATTGGTAAGATAATATCCAAGGATAATGAAGCTTATACTTATTTACCTGAATCCGTTAGCGCCTTTGATCAGAAAATTAATCTAAAAAAATTATTAACAGAAACAAATTTTAAGAATATTAAAACTTATTCTCTTACTTTTGGAATTGTGCAGGTTGTTATCGCCGAGAAGTATGATTAGTCTCCAGGTACAGATTGTACAAATGCTTACTAATTTTCTTCTGTAGTTAAAACATACAAGAATGATTGTTAATTTGAAAACTTTACAAAAAAATCCAAAGTTCTTTCTGCTAAGTGCTAATGCAACAAACGTATAAAATCTTGATTTAAGGTTTATTTAGTATTATTAAGAAAACCGACTCTTATCAAATTAAAAGTTAGTCAACTTTTTTTAAATTTTTGAAGCTAATTTATTACTGCCGCGAGGATATATTGTAAGTCTGTCACCTACACGAATTAAACTTCCTTTCATACTGTTCCATTTTCTAATGTCTCTTGCTCTAACATGATATTTTTCGGCGATATGCCCAAGAGTTTCCCCACTTTTAACAACATGAATTTTTGCCCCTTTCTTATTTATTTTATGCGAGACCTTAGTTTCTTTTTTGGCGATTCTTACTTTTTTAGTTTTAACAAGTTGTAATTTTTGTCCAGGATAAATTACATTAGAGTTTAAGTTATTTAATTTTTTAATAGTTTTTACAGAAACTTTATTCTTAATGGCTATCTTCCCAATTGTATCACCCGATTTAACAATATAGTAACCTTTATTGCCATTACTACTTTTAATATTCGAATATATTTTTAATGTTCTACCGACATAAATTCTATTAGATTTCATTTTATTCCAACGGCGTATATTATATGTTGAAACTTTATATCGTTCGGCAATTTCACCGATTGTATCACCTTTTTTCACTTTATATTTCACCAAATTACCTAAAGATCTTGATGATGTTTTTCTTTTTGAACTAGAATTATAAGCAACTGCTCTTCGGCTGCTGCCGGTATAAATCATTAACTTTTTACCTTTATAAATTCGACTTGATCTTAGTCCATTCCATTTTTTTATTTTCGATACAGAAGTACCATATTTATAAGCAATAGAACCAAGAGTTTCGCCTCTTCTTATTCTGTGCTCTATCCATTCAGCACCCGAAACCGAGTATAAATGTCTAATTTTTTGCGACTTGGAGTAGTTATTAATTTTTGCATATTCCTCTGTTTTATCTTTAGGTACATAAATATTTAATTGCTGACCAACATAGATTGATTTAGTGTAAGGCAAATTATTCCAGTTTCTAATATCAGATACACGGACTTGAAAAAGATCGGATAAATCAATTAAGTTATCACCGCTTTTTACTGTATATTTTACTGATTCTTTACCTTCAGGAATTATTATTTCATTTTTTCCAATTGATTTTTTGTACGTTTCAAGAAGTTTAGCATCTTTACTATTTTTGTTAACAACCATTTTGTATGGTGCACTTCCATCATATTCGGCTTCATCTTCAAGAGCTATAGCTACATCGGTATTAAGTTCAAAATCATTACTGATATAACCCGAAACCGGAATCTTCAAAGGAACTTTCGGATATATTCTTGATCTTGTGGAAATTTTATTGAACTTAGCAAGCTGCCTAAGCCCCACGCCATATTTTGCCGCAATACCCGATAAAGTTTCACCTTTCTTAACTCTATGAACAACATATTGCAGTTTGGCTTCATCAGGAATTGCTTTTACATTAGCAACAAATGCATCATAAGTTTTAGCTGGAACTCTAAGTTCGTAACCACCCGGATAATTAGGCGGTGTATGATGTTGAATTAAGTCAGGATTTAAATCTTTCATTTCTTTTAATGTAACACCGGCACATTTTGCCAAAACCGAAAGATCAATTGCTTCGTTAATTTTATATTTTTCGTACTCAATTGGAGCATTATATTTTATGTTGGCAAAACCATATTTTTCAGGCTGACTTGCAATTAAGGTAACGGCAATATATTGCGGTACATAATTCCTTGTTTCTCGCGGTAGGAATCTTTTTAGTTTCCAAAATGTTTTAGAGCCGCTTCTTCTTATGGCTCTCCTTACTCTTCCCTCTCCACTGTTGTACGATGCTATTGCCAAGTACCAATTATCCAAAGAAACATATAAATCTCTTAAGTGCCTTGCAGCTGCTCTTGTGGCTTTTTCAGGGTCTCGTCTCTCATCAACATAAAAATCTACTTTTAGATCGTACAAACGCCCTGTTCCTTTCATAAATTGCCATAGACCTACTGCTCTTGCCCACGAACGGGCATTGGGCTTTAATCCGCTTTCCATTAAACTTAAAAAGATTAATTGTGTTGGAACTTTTTCTTCTTTAAAAATCCTTGCCATCATAGGAAAATAATAACCGGTTCTTTGCAGCCAATACTCCATATGCTGTCTTCCTTTTCCGGTAAAATATTCAATATATTGCTCAACATATTTATTTACTTCTAAAGGAAAATCACCGATCACAATTATGTTTTCTTCAGGAATTTCCACATCTTCAATTTCAGGAAGATTGTTTTGCTGCATATTCATCCATTCTTCCATTGCATAAGCAGGTGAATCTTTAGGAAGTTGTTTTAATGTATCGAGAAATGAATGGTAATCATCAACAATTGATTTTTCAAGTTCGGTAAACGCCTCATTTTCATCAATATTCGGATAATAACTTAATTCCGTAATTACTGCTAAAGCAGAATCGAAATTAAATAATGCCGAATGCGTTTTTTTTAATTTTTGATCATTTAAAGCAGTAACATATTTTTTACGCGATGCTTCTAAAAGCTCATTAATTATTGATTTAGTTTTTATTACAATTTTTACACTATCTGCCTGATAATCTGATACTTTTGTTGAATTATCAAAAACAGAGCAGGATATTAGCAAAATTAATGTTAAACTAAAAACATATTTATAAAAATTTTTCTTCACAACAATTCCATATTTAATTATTTGTAAAATAAATGATTAAGAGATTTTTATCAAGTCTAATCTTAAGCATATATATCTTTGAAAATAAAAAATAACAGCTTACCAATTTGAGACAATATTTTCTCATTTTAATAAATTATTTTCGAAAAAATTCGAAAGTATTTTACTAATAAATATTTTTTAATGAGGAATTGCATGAAAATTTTTAAGATTTTTCTACTTATAATTTTGTTTACCGGAACTATAAAATCGCAAGAGATTTTAGAACAAAACGTTCAACTTTTTTCGCATGGATTACACTTTTTACCATTTAAAGCAAATTATCAAGAAGCCCGATTAGGTATTTTATATTACACTTCCAACACAAATTTAAAAGTGGATGTTGGTAACAATATTGATTTGGTAAGATTTAATTTTCCCGAATCCAAAAGCATTTTAACATTTGCAATTGAATTTATGGGTTACGCACTTTCTACCAGCTACAGAGGCAACCGATTACAAATTGATGCACTCGATGGTTTCTTTGGCGGGAATGCGGCTTTTTCGAAAAAGTATGAGAAAGGAAAATTTATTTCGCGATTTAGAATAATTCACAATAGTGCTCATTTTGTTGACGGACATTACGACAGATATTTAAAAAAGTGGATAAACGATGATGAACCGATTCCCTTTACTCGCGATTTTGGAGAATTAACTTTAGGCTATCAATTTTATCCTAAATTCGGAAGTGTTAGAACTTATGCTACAGCAGCATATTCCAGCTTGGTACGCCCGAGCAAACTTAAAAGATGGTCAGGTTATTGCGGAGTTGAAGCAGCATTTGATAAAATACTTGGAGAAACCTTAGGAAGAAAAACCAACTTATTTTTTGCAACCCAATTTAATTTGGTGGGAACACCTAATTATAATTTAAATAGTAATTTTATGAGTGGATTAAAATTCGGTGATTGGGATGGAAAAGGCTTGGTACTTTATTTATCGTACTATTCCGGCAGAAATCCTTTTAGCGAATATTATTCACAAAGGATTAAAAAATTTGGAGTTGGATTTTTTGTAGATTTCTTTTAGAAAAAATTTTGATGTTAATATTCCAAAATAAATTTTTTGGTTCGCCCTTTTGAATTTTTATTGAAAAAAGGAAACACAGGCATTCATATTTAATCAAAAAAAAGATTTTGACAAAACTTTAAATCATTATTAAATTTTATTTTTATTTAACATTTTTATATAATTATTAATAAATTTTTTCCTCATAAGTAGAGGACACAATATAATGATTAAAGAACTTGACATTTCAGTTTCACCCGATTTTATAAAAGACTATGACTATCTAAAAAAAATTGCATCAAAAAAATTAAAACGAGATATTTCAGAAATTTTTGCCGTAAAAATTTTAAGAAAATCAATTGATGCTCGTAAGTTCCCTATTTTCAGATTAAAAACTGCTGTTTATATAAATGAAAATCCAATTGATGAACAACTTATATTTACCTTCAAGAATATCACATCTAATAAAAAAATAATAATTATCGGTAGTGGTCCCGCAGGTTTATTTGCTGCACTTAAAGCAATTGAACTCGGCATAAAACCAATGATAATTGAACGAGGCAAAAATGTTAGAGACAGAAGATTCGATTTAAAAGAAATTATGCAGAACGGTAATGTAAATCCAAACTCAAATTATTGTTTTGGAGAAGGTGGAGCCGGAACATATAGTGATGGAAAACTCTACACACGTTCTAACAAAAGAGGAGATGTTAAAAGAATTTTAGATTTATTAATTCATCACGGAGCTAACGAAGAAATAAGAATTAATGCTCATCCACACATCGGTTCAAATAAACTTCCTAAGATTATCCAAAATATAAGAGAAACAATTCTTAATTGCAGAGGCGAAATTCACTTTAACAGCTTAGTTACTGATTTAATAATTGAAGATAAAAAAATTAAAGGTGTTATTGTAAATAATAAAAATGAGTTAATTGGTAATGCAGTTATTCTAGCTACAGGACACTCGGCGAGAGACATTTACCAAATTTTTAGGGAAAAGAATCTAAAAGTTGAAGCTAAACCTTTTGCAATGGGAGTTAGAATTGAACATCCGCAAGTGTTAATAGATTCAATACAATATAATTCAAAAATACGCCACGAAAATCTCCCTGCCTCCAATTATAATTTAACTTGCCAAGTTAAAGGGAAAGGTGTCTATTCGTTTTGTATGTGTCCGGGCGGAATTATTATTCCCGCTTCAACTGCGAATGGCGAATTAGTGCTAAACGGAATGTCGGTTTCAAGACGTAATTCTCCATTTGCTAATTCCGGACTTGTTGTAGAGATTACCGAGAAAGATTGGGCAAAGTATAAGAATCATAAAGAATATGCGGGACTAAAATATCAGCAAGAACTTGAGGAGAAAATTTTTGAAGCCGGAGGAGGCAATCAAGTTGCACCCGCACAGAAAGCAACGGATTTTGTAAAAAAGAGAGTTTCACAAAATTTAGGAAAGTCGTCCTACATACCCGGAATTACATCTTTGCCTTTACACGAAATCTTACCGAAAAATATTGCAGAAAGATTAAAAACATCACTGCAAATTTTTAACAAAAAGATGAAAGGTTACCTAACAGAAGAAGCACAAATTTTGGCAGTTGAATCAAGAACAAGTTCACCTTTAAGAATTCCGAGAGACAAAGAAACTTTGATGCACTCTGAAATAGAAGGCTTATTCCCTTGCGGAGAAGGAACCGGTTATGCAGGAGGAATTGTTTCCGCTGCAATTGATGGAGAAAGATGTGCAGAGATGAGCAGTAAATTTTTAGCTTAGTGATTAATAAATATTCAAAACTATTATTGAAATAATAAGATGGCTTTTATATTTTCATTGTCGATTCCATATCTTTTTTGAATATTCTTTTATTAAAATCAGAATCTGCTAAAGGGAAAGTTCTAATGTTATTAGTAAATTAAATAAATATCTTTTTTATTTTACCACTTATTTTTAACTTGTATCACCTTATTTACTGTTAAAAAGTACACCGTTAAATCTTTTTGTCAATCCAACATTATTTTTGTAAATTTACACTTTGAAAATTTAGGAAATATGCTATGCCCCCATCAAAAAAGTACAAAATACTTTTCGTAACCTCAGAAGTTGTTCCATTTATCAAAACTGGATCGTTAGGTGATGTCTCAAGTTCATTACCCCAAAAACTACAGGAATTAGGACATCAAGTTAGAATCGTTGTTCCTAAATACGGAGCAATTGATGAACGCAAATATAAAATACATGAAGTTGTCAGGTTAAAAGATTTAAAAACACAAATTGGAAAAAATGAAGTAATCTATTCTTTAAGGTCTTCATTTTTAGTTGGCTCAAAAGCAAGAGTTCAACTCTATTTTCTTGATAATGAAGAATATTTCGGCAGCAGAAGAAGTATTTACGCTGACCCGATGACGGGCAAGTACTATAAAGATAATGATGAAAGATATATTCTCTTATCTAAATCAGTTTTTGAGTTAATTTCCAAGTTGGGTTGGATTCCTGACATAATTCATTGCAATGATTGGCAAGGAGGACTTATTCCAGTATATCTTAAAACTCTATTCAAAGACGTTGAAAAATTTAAATCCATAAAAACTGTTTTTACAATACACAATTTTGCCAATCAAGGAATTTATCCTAAGTCCACTTTTGCTAAAACCGGTTTACCTGATAATCTAAATAAAGAAAGTAGTATCTTATCAAAAGGTAAGGTAAATTTCTTAAAGGCAGGTATTAAATTTGCAGATACAATTACAACTGTAAGTAAAACTTATGCAAGTGAAATTACAAAGCATAAGGACTTAAGTAACGAGTTGTTTCCTGTTATAAAATCAAGAGCTAAAGATTTACATGGCATAGTTAATGGGATTGATGCAAATGTATGGAACCCTGAAAAAGACAAACAAATAACAAAAAAATATTCCATAAAAAATTTAGAACTGAAAAAGGCTAATAAGAAAACACTCGTTGAAAAATTCGGATTAACCTATGATGAAAACAAGCCTGTAATCGGTTTGATTTCTAATTTAACTGAAAATAAAGGACTGGACTTAATACAAAAATCTTTTAACGATTTGATGAAATTAGATGCTCAATTTATTTTATTGGGCAGCGGAGATAAAAAATATCAGACTTTCTTGGAAAAATCATTTAACAAACATTCAAATAAATTTGCCTTATACCTTGGTTTTGATAACCAATTAGCCCACCTTATTGAAGCCGGAGCGGATATGTTCTTAATGCCTTCTAAAGTTGAACCTTGCGGCTTAAACCAAATGTATAGCCTGGTTTACGGAACAATTCCTATAGTAAGAGCCACAGGTGGCTTAGCCGATACTGTTATTGATTATAGTAAAGATCCCCAAAAAGGTAACGGATTTGTATTCCAGAAATATGACCCAAAAGCATTGCTTGCTGCAGTAAAAAAAGCAATAGAACTTTTTAATAATGATAAAAAAAGTTGGCTCAAGCTCCAAAAAAATGGAATGAAAAGTAATTTTACTTGGTTAAATTCTTCCAAACTTTATGTTAACCTATACAAAAAGATTGTAGGGTAAATGAAAAAAAAAGCTGTCTTCTTAGATAGAGATGGAACAATTAACGAAGATAGCGGGTATATAGGTAATCCAAATTTAATTAAGTTGCTGCCCGGAGTTGCCGAAGGTATAAAAATATTAAAAGATGAACTTAATTTTTTAATTGTCGTTATCTCAAATCAATCAGGTGTGGCAAGAGGTTATTTTACAGTTAAAGATGTTTTAGAGGTCAATAAAAGATTAAATGAAATTTTGATTTCGGAAGATACAAAAATTGATCACTTTTACTTCTGTCCACATCATCCGGATTTTAATTCCGAAGAAGAATGCAATTGTAGAAAACCTTCCCCTAAAATGGTTTTAGATGCAGCTAAAAAATTAAATATAAATTTAGATAATTCTTACTTTGTTGGTGATAAATTTTCTGATATATTATGTGGTAAAAATGCAGGAGTTAAAACAATTCTGCTTAAAAACTCAATTAACGAAAAAAAAATAAATCAGTTGAAAAATTCACAAAATTCACCCAATTTTATATCTTCAAATTTTTTGGATGCAGTTATATTTATAAAAAAAAATAGTGGCGGAGATAATTTTGAAATTTAGCTCTAAAATTTTACATACTTTGTTTCTTTTAATTCTTATTATCAGATGTACGGATGACCCCAATTCCATTGGCGGCGGTCTTATCCCCGATGAAGATAAACTGAAATACAAAGTTATCGATACAAACGAAGAAGATTTTGAACAAATGTTTAACTCTTTCAATATTGATTCTATTACTTATGGAACATCTACACGAATTTTTTTAGGTCAGTTCGACAATATAAAAACAGATCTTCTTATTTCTTTTCTTATTTCTTTACCTGATTCAATAAAAACTGGTTATAAAGATGAAACAATAATCTTGAAAGATTCTTGGATAGATATGCTTCCTGATTATTGGCTTGGTGATAGTACCAATTTTAACTTTACCGCTCATAAAATCAAGGAACATTGGAATTCCGTTACTTTTAATAAAGATTCGTTAGACGCTGTTAGCAATACTGCCGGACCGAATATTCTTACTGATTTTGAATATAATGCTGCAACAGATACAACCATAAAATTTAAAATAGATAGTAATTTGGTAAAAAACTGGATTGTTAATTCTTACGATGATAAACAATTCAATAATTACGGCATTATATTAAAACCCTTATCGAATAAAGGAATTGCCGGTTTTCAGGGATTAACAACAAACCCTTCTTCGCGTTATCCTCTGCTTTACTTAGTTTTTAAGAAAGGAAGTGCAACGCCAGATACGATAATTGCCAAACCAAAATTAGATATACATTATCCAATAGGCGAAGCGGTTGCTAATCCTCCACAAGAAATTTTACTTCAAGGACAATTTGAAGTTAGAGGTAAACTCAAAATAGATGTAAGCAACTTACCAAAAGATATTTTAATAAATAGTGCAATATTAGAATTAACACTCGATGAAAATGAAACAATTGAAGGAACTAAGCAAACAAACTTTCTAGATGTAAAACCTTTATCGAGTTATGAGAATGTAGAATTTGATTATGATTCTACTAAATTTTCTTTCTTAAACTATTCATATCAATTAAAAAGAAGCAAGAATACATTCTCCGGTGATATTAAAAGAATAGTCCAAGGCTGGATGGATGACTTTCCCAATGAAGGATTAGAATTAAGATTAACTGATGCAAATTCAAATATTTCCAAACTATCCTTCTATGGAAGTGATAATTCCAACAAAGCACTAAGACCTAAATTAAAAATTTTTTACACATATAGATAATTTTGAAAATGTTAAATAAAAAAATATTATATTCTATTATTGTTGTTTGTTTACTTTTTGCAAATAACTCAATGATAAAAGCAAATGGTGGTTCAATCTACAGTCGTTACGGATTGGGAGATATTTACCTTGAAAATTCGGCAATGAAATTATCGATGGGCGGATTAGGAACTTCAATTTTTTCACCAAAATATATAAATGCCGTAAATCCTGCATCACTTTCGGCTCTAAACTCAACTTTGTTTAATATAAACTTAGATTCAAGATTATTACACGTAAGCGATAGAGAGAATTCTGCAAATTACTTAGATTTTAAGTTTCAAGGCTTTAATATAGCATTTTCAATATATGATAGTCTCGGAATAGGTTTTATACTCGGAATGTCTCCCTATTCACTTGTTGATTATGAAGTTGATAACGGCAATGTAAGTAAAGGTAATTATACCTTTAACGAAAGGTATGAAGGTACCGGCGGACTATCAAAAATCTATTTTGGTCTTTCATTCACATTACCATTTGATTTTTCAATTGGTGCAACATTTAATTACTATACTGGTGATATTCAATACCAAACTGCAAATGAATATGCCGATTCACTTGGTTTATATAACACATTATTTATTGCCGAAAATAAATATAAAGGACTTGGAACAACACTCGGATTTGAATCACCTGATTTTGCTAAATTATTTAATTTAAATAAGTTTAGTAATTTTAGAATTGGTGCTTTTTACGAAATTGCAGGCAGCATGAATACCGATTCTTCAATTGTAGCTGTTACATCAATTGGCAGTAAATCCTTTAACAAAGAAGACTTTTTAACTAAAATTCCTAATAAACTTGGTTTAGGATTAAGTTTTATTTATGATAATAACTTGGTGGTTGCAGCCGATTATTTCTATCAACCTTGGTCTAAATTTGAAAGAAACGGAATCATAAAATCAAAATATTTGAGTGATTTAAAGCGATACAGCTTAGGCGTAGAAGTAGGTAATCAGCTCAAAAAGTACGGCTCTTTTTGGGAACTTGTTAAATACCGTTGTGGTTTAAGTTACGAAGAAAGTCAATACAAAATTAATGGAGAAAAAATAAATGTAATGGGTCTTCATGCAGGTATTTCTTTTCCTCTGGGAATTAATAATTCCATAGATTTAGGATTTATGTATGGAATAAGAGGAAAAACAGAAAATAATTTATTAAAAGAAAATATATTTCGCATTTCATTTTCATTAAATTTAAATGAAATGTGGTTTATTAGAAGAGAATGGTAATTAATAAAAATAAGGGAGAAAAAAATTGAAACTTTTAAAAACATTATCAGTACTATTATTGGCTTTTACAATTTTAAAGGCTAATCCGTCAAAGATAAACATCAATTTTGCCGATACTTTAGATGCAAATGCAGTTCTGGTCGAAGCAAGTTTATTTTTTGAAGCTTACAAAATTAAACAATACGAAATGTGGACAATCAATAAAGGTTTAAATGTTGTGAACAACGATCCAAACTTTCAAAATAATAAATACAAAATCTATAGAAAAATAGATAAAGTTATTTTTGAAGTTTATAAAGATTCAGCCACAACTGATGAAATGAAAAACCAATTAGCCGATACTGCACTATATTTATACGAAAAAGGAATTAAATACGATCCTGAATATAAAGGAACATTTATGGCTAAAAAAGCCTATGTATTAAATGAATGGAAAAAAGCTCCTTTGGAAGAAGCTATTGCCGCCTATGAAGAAGCCTTTGCAAGTGGTCAAGAAATATCGAATGAAGTATATTATCTTGCTCAATTAGCAGGCTTATACGAAGATAATATTGCAGATGATAATGATTATCAAATGCAGGCATTAGACATTTACTTGAAAATTGCAGATATGGAACCCGATAATGCTTTATGGCAATCAAAAATAAAAAATTTAGCTGAAGATGATAACCAATTACAAGATTTTATGAAAAAATCTTGGTATTCAGACAAAGAGAATAGTGAAAAAGCTTGGACTTACGCTAAATATTGTAAAAGAAATCAAGACTACAAAAGTGCAATTGAACCTTTAAAATTCTTAATAGAAAAAAATCCGGATGTTATTAACTATTGGAAAGAAATTGCCAGTGCTTACCAAAAAATAGGTAAATCGGATCTTGCTGTTAAATCTTATAAAGAGTTAATTGATCTTCAACCAAAAAATAGAGACAGTTATTTTAATCTTGCATTGCTTTATAAAGATATGGGACAATTTTCCGTAGCAAGAAGTTATCTTCAAAAAGCTGCCAGAGTAAGTCCCGGGTGGGATTACCCTCTTTACATTGAAGCACAACTTTACGAACAATCTGCAAGAAACTGCGGGTTTGAATTTGAAGATAAATTAGTATATTTACTTGCCGTTGAAACTTATAAAAAAGTAGCAAGAATGGAAGGAGTTCATGCTTCACAAGCTGCCGATAGAGTTAATGCTCTTTCAGGTTCTATTCCTACAAGTGAAGAATATTTCTTCAGAAAAATTAAAAATGGTCAAGAAATAAAAATAAATGGGAAATGTTACGATTGGATAAATAAAACCGTTAGTGCTAAATTTTAGGAGACAATAATGTTTGAAAATTTAAAGAAAGATAATCAAGCATCAGAAATACTTGATTTAGAAATAAACAGACAATCTCATTACTTGGAACTTATTGCTTCCGAGAACTTTGTAACAAAAAGTGTGATGGAAGCTGCAGGCTCTGTTCTGACAAATAAATACGCAGAGGGTTATCCTGGTAAACGATACTATGGCGGTTGTGAATATGTTGATATGGCGGAAAATCTAGCTATCGAAAGAATAAAGGAAATTTTTGGTGCTGAGTATGCAAACGTTCAGCCACATAGCGGTTCGCAAGCAAATATGGCTGTTTTTATGACCTTGCTAAAACCCGGAGACAAATTCCTTGGATTAGATTTAGCTCATGGCGGACATTTAACACACGGCTCCTTTGTAAACTTTTCAGGAAAAATTTATAATCCTATTGGTTATCAATTAAATAAAGAGACTGAAGAATTGGATTACAATTTAATTGAAGACTTGGCTAAAAAAGAAAAACCAAAAATGATTATCGCAGGTGCAAGTGCTTATTCTAGAGATTGGGATTATAAAAAATTTAGAGAAATTGCAGATAAAGTTGGTGCTTTTTTAATGTGCGATATGGCTCATCCTGCAGGATTGATTGCCAAAGGTCTGTTAAACAATCCTCTTCCCTACTGCGATGTTGTAACTTCTACAACTCATAAAACATTGAGAGGTCCTCGTGGAGGAATAATTTTGGTAGGAAAGGATTCTGAAAATAAACTTGGCATTAAAACACCAAAAGGCGATAGAACTAAAATGATGTCTGAATTATTTGATAGTACGGTTATGCCCGGAATTCAAGGTGGACCTTTAATGCACGTTATTTTGGCTAAAGCCGTTGCATTCGGAGAAATTTTAGAAGATTCTTTTAAAACTTATGCTGAACAAGTAATTAAAAATGCAAAAGTTTTATCGGAATCATTAGCAAAAAAAGATTTTAATATTGTTTCTAAGGGAACTTCAAATCATCTAATGTTAGTTAATTTGACTAATAAAAATATTTCAGGTAAAAAAGCAGAAATTGCTCTTGAAAAAGCCGGAATAACAGTTAATAAAAATATGGTTCCATTCGATACTAAAAGTCCTTTTGTTACAAGCGGAATCAGAATCGGAACACCGGCTGCAACAACGAGAGGAATGCAAGAAACTGAAATGGAGAAGATTGCTGATTTTATTGATCTTGCAATTAAAAATTATCAAGATGATTCAAAGTTGGCTGAAATAAAAAATGATGTGAAAAACTTGTGTACTAACTTTCCACTTTATACTGATTTAAGATAAAATATTTCAACTTGGAAGCAGTAGAAAAGTTAAAGCAGAAAGAAACAAAAGAGGAAAAGAAAAAACCTGACGAAATGTCTTTTCTCGAACATCTTGAAGAATTCAGGTGGAGGATTTTATATATAATTGTTGGTATTTTCCTTGGAACAATTATATCTTGGATTTTTATAGATTTCTTGGTTGAACAAATATTATTGCTGCCTGCACATAAAGCTAATATAAATTTACAAAATTTAAAACCTTTCGGGCAGCTTTTCCTCTTTTTTCAAGTAGCGGTTATAGGCGGATTTATTTTAAGTATTCCCAACGTATTTTATCAAATCTGGCAATTTATTGTTCCCGCATTAAATGAAAATGAAAAAAAATATATTGGTCGAATAGTTTTTTTCTCTTCATTATGCTTTTTAAGTGGAATTGTTTTTGCTTATTTTATTATGCTTCCGCTGACTTTAGCATTCGCAGGACAATTTGGAACAACGGCAATTGAAAATAATTTTGCGATTGATGAATACTTTTCCATAATTATTAGTGTAATGCTTGCTGCAGGTTTTATTTTTGAACTACCAATGCTTTCTTTTTTTCTTTCTAGGATTGGAATTCTAACACCAGATTTCATGAAAAAATATAGAAGACACTCGATTGTGGCTATTTTAATTATAGCTGCAGTTTTAACGCCAGGTACCGACCCGCTTGCACAAGTAATATTGGCAATTCCTTTGGTTTTATTATATGAAATAAGTATATTCGTATCTAAATTTTCTCAGAAAAAATATATTGAAACCTAATCTTAACGACATACAAAAACCTGTAAAAAAAGAATTAAATCAATTTAATAAGCTATTTAAAGAAGCGTTAAAATCTGAGATAGGAATAGTTGATTTAGTTACAAAATATATTCTTAAACAAAAAGGAAAAAAAATTCGTCCGATTTTAGTTTTAACCTCTGCCAAAACAGCCGGCTCAATAAACGAAAGGACTTACAGAGGAGCTAATCTCGTAGAATTACTACACACCGCAACTCTTGTGCATGATGATGTTGTAGATAGTGCAGAACGCAGAAGAGGTCTTCCTTCAATAAATGCAGTTTGGAAAAATAAAGTTGCCGTACTTATGGGTGATTATCTCCTTTCTCGCGGCTTACTCCTTTCTGTAGAAGGAAACGATTACGATTTTTTACAAGTTATAACACAAACAGTAAAAAGAATGTCCGAAGGTGAATTATTACAGATAAGAAAAAGTCAAAAATTAGATATTGATGAAAAAACTTACTACAGAATTATTTCTGATAAAACTGCTTCTCTATTTTCCACTTGCTGCGAAATCGGAGCTTCCAGCACTACCGATAACAAAAAACAAATTGAAGCAATGGGTAATTACGGAGAGTATTTAGGATTAGCATTTCAAATTAGAGATGATATTTTAGATTATATCGGTTCTGCTAAAATTGTGGGGAAGCCTCTCGGAGCTGATATAAAGGATAAAAAAATTACTCTGCCTCTTATTCATTCATTAAACTCCGCATCAAAAAGTGAGAGAGCCGAAATAATAAAATGGATTAAAAACGGAAAGAAAAATAAAAACATTGATAAAATACTTGACTTTGTAAATAAGTACAAAGGAATTGAATATGCCGAATCCGTTGCTCTCAGTTATGTGAATAAAGCAAAGAAAGAACTCGAAATCTTCAATCAATCAGAAAGTAAAGAAGCTCTTATAAACCTACTTGATTTCATAATACACAGGAAAAAGTAAGAAACAAACTTTTATTTTTAATTTCTCTGCGCTCTCTGAAGTTAAGAATTATTCACCCAAAAGAGCACAGAGCTATATAAAAGATTTATTTCATAAGTACCATCTTCTTGGTTGATACAAAACTACCTGCTTGCAATCTATAAAAATAAATCCCGCTTGCAAGTTTATTGCCGCTAGACGAGCTTCTGTAAGCATCAAACTTTACTTGATAGTTACCCGGACTTTGTTGCTTATTAACTAACGTAGCAACTTCATTTCCCAATACATCGTAAACTATCAATTTTACGTTTAACATTTGCCCTGTCGTAGAACGGGTAGACTGTTTTATATTTGACGGAATTGCGTAATTTATTGTTGTAACAGGATTAAACGGATTAGGATAATTTTGTTCAAGTACAAATTCATCTGGAATAGTGTTATGTAGTTTGCCGATATCTGTTATATAATCTGTAATTGCTTTATCAAAATAAATGTTGCTTATTTTTTTTCCTTCCTCGTTCTGACTAATTACAACACTATGAAATTTTAAATTAGAGTATGATGATAAATCAACCTGTATAAATTTCCAGCCTGTCCAATCAATTTTTTTGATAACTATTGGAATATTAGTATCGTTTTTATCTCTAAACCAAAATTCCAAGTTATTGTAACTTAAATCACCAAAAATCCACATTCCAAAATTTCCGGTATTTGCTGGAAGTGTAGGCTGTTTGGTATTATAAACACGGCAAACTCCATTTGAATCATTTACGAACTCATACATTAAAAGTAAAGAATTACTTCCACTAATTTTTCTCGTACCAACGGCATAAATATTTGTGTTAACAGGATTTACACCAACAGTAGAACCGCTCTGTTCAGGCTCCCACAAATCACTAACTGATTCAAAATCGTCAACCGTTGTTCCTTCGTGCTTACTATTTACTTCGGTTGTAAAGTTAATTATTACATCGGATTCTAAATTTGCACCAAATGTATTTTTAATTTTACTTAAAACTTTAACTGTATATAATGAATTATTTTTAAGAGGAGCACTTGGTTCAAAAATGATTTTACCGTTTTCATAATCAGTTTCTTTAATTACAAGATCTACACTATTATTCTGTGAATCTTTAAATAAAACATTTCCTCCAAGCGAGGTAGTATTTATAGGTGCATCAAACTCCATAATTATTTTTACAGTAGTACTTATATCTGTATCCCTATCAGCAGGATAAGATTTCACAAGTTTTAAAGCATTTTGCGTTGTAAACTTACGTACAAACGAATTAGCAATATTTACATCATAAATGCTCTTTGCAGCAGTATCTAATTTTATTTGATATTCTACTCCTTGCTCGAAGAATTCGTTTGGAGTAAAAATTACTGTTCTATCATAATTTTTCCAAGTAAAGGTTCCTTCAATAGAGGGAGTTAAACTAAATGCTTCCTCAACTGAAGCTGTATTCATTTTAACATTAAAACTTAAAGATATTTTTGCATCTGCCCTTACATCTATTGAATCTTCAGGGAGCTCAAGTGTAACATCAGGGGAATTGTAATTTGGTTTTGGAGTTAAATATTTATCAACAAAAGTAGTTTGTCCGGCTGTAACTGTTACGTTTGCCACAGTATCAGGAAGATAATCCGTAGCTTCAAGAATAAGGCTGTAAGTTCCAGGGAGCAAAGTGTCTAATAAATAAAATCCGTTATTATAAGTATCTCCGTTATAAACTTTGTTATCATTGAGCAAAGTAACCTTTATATTATTTAAGGGTTTTTTACCATCATCAGTTGAAGGTATGTAATAATAATCAACTACTTCAAAAGGATCACGTAAGATACCGGCAATTTCTCCGACAGGTAAAGTTGCTTTATTGTAATAACTAATAAATGATTTTAGTATTGCCCATGCTTCATGCTTACAATAAGCGTTATTCTTTAATCTCCATGACTCGGGAATGTAATCATGAAAAGAACCTTCCGATAAAGTGCCGGGCATTGTTAAAGTTCTTAAAACTCCAAGATTAAATCCAAGAAATGAATAATCACCGCGTACATATTTTCCTGTAGTTCTATGAACTTTATATATTTCATTAACCATTATATTACACATTTGTTTAGCTTCGGCAAAAGCCGGACTACCATTAGTTTCTTTGTAAAGCATCAAAGTATAATTTGATTTTCCTTTGAATGCATTACTATGTATTGAATGAAAAAAATCGGCATCAAAATTATTAGCTCTTGCACCTATTACCGAAAGTCCTAAATCATCTGCGGATGTATTAGTTGTACGCGAAATTTCTGTTGTTGCATTTAGTGAATCTAACATTGCTTTAAGATAAAGTCCTTTAGTTAAGTTTCCTTCACTTTCCCAGAAACCTGTTGCGGGAATGTAACGATCGTTTGAGTCATGTCCGCCATGTCCGGGGTTTATATAAATTCTTATTCCCGTAAAATCTTGTGCAAAAATTGAAGTGCTTATTACAAATAATGTTATTAAAATTTTCTTTATCATCTCTTCACCTATTTTTTAATTTCTAATTCTGAAATTATCAATTCACCTTGCGTAGTATTATACACAAGTTTATCGCCTGAATTAGACCATTCAGGATACATCTCAATTTTATTATCTGTATCGGTAATCCTGAAAGATTCTTTATCATCGATCGAATAGATAAAAATATCTGATGAAGTAAAAACATGTCCGTCATCTTTATCAATCATATAAGAAATGAATTTATCATCAGGTGAAAATTTAGGATAATGTGCTTCTTTAACGTTAAGTATTACATTTCCGTTTAAGTCACAAACAAAAGCACCTTGAGTTCCGAACGTAAAAAGTATTTTAGTTCCATCATTTGATAATGAAGCCCAAACATAAGCACCTTCTCCAAGTGGATTTAATTTGGTCTTTCTCTCATTTTCAATCAGCAGTAAATCATCTCCTTCAATTAACAAAGCTATGTTAGGTAAACTTGCTTTCTGCAACGATTTTTCAGAAACTTTAATCATTTGAGGTACAGAATCTTCTACTAAAAGAATCTTAGATGTAACAATTTGATTCGGTAGCTTTAATGTTCTCTTATTTTTAATTAAAACTTTAGCAGTTTTATTTTCAATATTATAATTTTTAACTGTAAAATATTTAAGCTTATTTACAAAATCAAACTTTCTGTAAACAATATTGTCAGCCATAATTTGAGGCCTGAAGCCCGCACCTTGTTCCGTTGTAATTACTTCTTCCCTTTTGGTTGCAAAATTATATAAAGAAAGTCCTTTATAATTTGATGAAGTAAAAATAATTCCGCTATCGTCTTTAGTAAATTTAGGGTAAAACGCTTCGCCGGAGTTTTTCAATTGAATTGTTTCTGTGCTTTTAACACTAACTTTTTGAGCTAAAACAAAGTTTAGTGCAACTATAAGTATTATTGATATTTTTTTTACCATTTTATTTATTCTCTATTTTAAATGAAATAATTTTAATTACGCCTTCATTATTGTTATAAACAATTTTATTTTCTGTTGGAGACCAATCAGGATTAAACCTTTGTTCAGAATTGGAATTTGTAATAGGTATAACTCTATTTGAACCTAAAAACCCTACAAAAAGTTCCGAATTTGTCAGCTTCATTCCATCGTTTTTCTCCGATGCAAAAACTACTAAGTTACTATTAAAAAGTTTACTTAGTGTAATTGCATTTCGATAAAGATTTATCGGTTCAGTTTTGAGATTCATCAACATTACACCATTATTTTTGGTTAATGCTTTTATAAATTGTCCATCTTTCGTGTAATTTACATTTACAAATTTTAATTTTTTATTATTTAATCTTACACTTTCTGAAGAACCATTATATTTGATTAAATTATTGTTTTGTACAAAGTAAAACGGAGGGTCAAAATTTTCATCAGTTTTATTCGCTTTAATATTAAATGATTTTGGATTATTATTTTCTTGAAAATATAATTTTTTGTCAAGTAACTTGGGATAAGATATTCTATCATTAGAGCTGTAAATGGTTTTAAGTTCTTTCTTTACAAGAGAATATTTCATAATTGAAAAAGTTTTACCTGCAGTATTTCTAAAATCTTTTGTTCTGAAATATATTTCGTTTCCATCCTCAGAAACTTGAAAGTTAGCTCCCGCTTGCTGGGATTCAATAATCTTTTCGTAACTTTTTTTCTTACAATCATATACCCAAATTTGGCTAAAACTTGAATTGGTAAAGAAAACAAAATTACCATTATTAGAAAAAACGGGATTATTAAAGCTTCCGTCTTCTTTTTTAGTAATTGGACTTATCTTCTCAACCACAATTTTGTAATCACCATTAAGTTCAACTTTTTTATTTTTTTCGTAATCTTTCTTGTGAGCTGATTGTTGCACTTCAATTTGCTGTTTTTCAGAAACACTTTTCTTCTCAGATGTATCTTTGTTGTTAGAACAACTAACAATCAGCAAAATAATTAACGATATGAATATTTTTTTCATTTCTTTCCTTTTATTTAATAACTGTCATCTTTTTAGTAAAGTAATTTCCATTAAGATTAAGTTTATAAAAATAAATTCCACTCGATAAATTTGAAGCATCAAATTTTACGGAGTATTCACCCGGTTTCTGTAATTTATTAACTAATGTTGTAACTTCTTTACCCAAAACATCATAAATTTTAAGTGTAACAACGTTTTCGTTATTTAGAGAAAAAGAATTTTTCGAAGTAATCTGATCAGGTTGCTTTATTTCATTAGCAACAAAATTGATATTTGGGACTCTATAATTTATTGAAGTTATAGGATTAAACGGATTAGGATAATTTTGAGATAAATAAAAATCATTCTTTAGTTTTACTTCTTTTTCAATATCAACCGTTCCGTTTCCAAATTTTTTATCTAACAGATTCCAATATTCGTTTCTTGCACCATCATAGCATAAAGCCCACATTCCAACTCCTTTTAGTTTTTGGGAAATTGCCAAATCATATTTTAACCCTAAACTTGAATCATTATCAATCCAAACTTCGTGGTTAACAAAAACTTTATTGTATTTATACCAGGTACTATTAAATGTCGCAGACCAATTCCAACCATAATTTTCTCCTTCAATTGCTGCATTTCTGTATCTTTCAGAAGCAACAAACTTTACAGAATCTCCCAAAACTTTCCAATGCCCTCCATAGTAAGGTAAACCAAGTATCAATTTATCAGAGTTAATTCCGGCATATTCAGAATTTAATGTTTTTGTTATATTGGTATAACCTCCTATGAGCGGTGCGGTTGGTCCCGTTGAACTGCTCCATTTTCCAAAATAAGGATAACCCATTATAAAAAGGTAATCACAACTATTAGCAAGTCCAATTAAGTTCCATCCGCCCCAATTTACTGCAGGTGAAGCATACGAAACTTCATAATCTTCAGATAACGAATGAACTGAATCGGTAAGTTCCCTCATAAAATTATTGATAACGATACCTCTATCGCTTACATCAATATTACTCGCTTCAAAATCAATATTGATTCCGTCTAAGTTAAAAAGAAAAAATTTTATTTTAACGGAACTAATAAAGTTATCAATGTATTCTCTTTTAGTTAAAACTTCGTGCATTTCTGCTTTTGTAAGATCAAAGTTAATTACCGACATTTGCACATTAACACCATTTTGATGGGCTGCATTTATTACATCAGTCCAAGGCCAATCAGTGCCAGGCGGATTGTTAATAAATCCATACTTATCAACACTAAAACTAAAAAGTGCTATGTGAGTTAAAAGTTCGTAGCGAAGATATTTTCGGTTTTTATATTCCCAATAGGGTAAATAACCGAAAACCGCTTTGCTTAATTTTCTTTCTTTAGCTTTATTTAATGGAATAATTTTTTCATTACTTCCTTTTTTTTCAAGATATTTCGGATACAATTTTCGGTAATGGTCGGACTCTAATTTATGAATTCCATCTTCATATTGGCAAAACAGATTGGTGTATAATCCTAAGATTATTAAAGGAACAATATATTTATATTTTTTAACCAAACTTCCCATTTTTTGATTACTTGATATAAAAAACATCTGAAAAAATAAAAAATTTTGTCATCTCAAACTTAATTATAAATCTACTAAGTGAGATTTTGAACCGTAGTTAAAATGACGACTATTTATTTTTAACACAAACTAATTTTTAAGAGCTTATTAGAAATGATAATATTTAATTGATTTATTTTTACTATCTTTTCGGGTAAAATCAAAAATTAGTTTAACCAAATAAAAGGAAAGAAAATGGCTTCAAAAAAAATTATTAACGCTTTAAACGATCAACTAACAAAAGAAATGTATTCTTCTTATTTATACTTATCGATGTCTGCATATTTTGACGACAAAAATTTATCCGGAATGTCTCAATGGATGAAAATGCAATCTGAAGAAGAATATGAACACGCAATGAAATTCTATGATTTTATTTTAAGACTTGGCGGTAAAGTAAAATTAGCTGCAATTGATGCTCCGCAAACCGAATGGAAATCAGCTGAAGAAGTTTTCAAAGATTCATTAGAACATGAAAAATTTGTCTCTGCAAGTATTCATAAATTATTGGATTTAGCAATTGAAGAAAATCATCACCCTACAAAAAGTTTCTTGCAATGGTTTGTTGATGAACAAGTAGAAGAAGAAGATACAGTTCAGCAAATAGTTGATAATTTTAAACTTATCGGTGATAGTAAAGGCGGTTTGTTTATGTTAGATAGAGAACTCGGTGCAAGAACAACAGTTGACGAATAAATAAATTTTAGATTTAGAAATTGAAAGCTTGGGCATTATTTTTGTTAATTTGTTTGGGTTTTTTTAAAATAAATTTCTTATATTGTAATTCTGTAATTTTTAAGATTTGGAGATAAAATGTCAAGAAGATGTCAAATTACTGGTGTAGAACCAATTTCAGGTAATAGTATATCTCACTCGCATAATAAAACTAAGCGTAGATTTTTACCTAACTTACATAAGAAAAGAATTTGGGTTAAGGAACTGAATAGATTTGTAAAAGTAAAATTAAGCTCAAAAGCACTTAAAAACATTTCTAAAAACGGTACTTCCGAATTAGCAAAACTAGTTCAAGAAAAGAAAATAAAAGTTTCTTAAACTTGCTTTAAATTTATTTTATTAAACCAATACTTTTTTAATATTGTATTGGTTTTTTTTATTTTTAAAGATATTTTTCTTCATTTTGGCACAGTATATTACACATTTCTCGTTTATTATTTTACTCCTCTGATTTTTTACTCTTTATATATTTTCTACTTTTTATTCTTCTTAGCTTCTTATTTTTCACATAAATTTATTAACTTTCATTTTATAAATTATAAAAAATAAATTTATCCAAGGAAATTATAATGAGTATTCTACTTGAGAAAAAAACCAAAGTTATTGTCCAAGGAATTACAGGAAGTGAAGGTTCTTTCCATGCCGGACAAATGATTGAGTACGGAACAAATGTTGTTGGCGGTGTTACTCCCGGCAAAGGCGGTACTAAGCATCTTGGCGTTCCGGTATTTAACACAGTTGCTGATGCGGTAAAAGAAACAAAAGCCCAAGCCTCTGCAATTTTTGTTCCTCCCCCTTTCGCAGCGGATGCAATTCTTGAAGCTGCTAATGCAGGGATAAAATTGGTTGTTTGTATTACCGAAGGAATTCCTGCACAAGATATGGTAAAAGTTTATAATGCTATTAAAAAATTAGATGTCAAATTAGTCGGACCAAACTGTCCTGGCGTTATTTCACCGGGCAAAGCTAAAATCGGAATTATGCCGGGTTTTATTCATAGAAAAGGAAGAGTAGGAGTAGTTTCTCGAAGCGGAACTCTAACTTACGAAGCAGTAAAACAACTCAGCGATTTAAAAATAGGACAATCTACTTGTGTTGGTATTGGCGGTGATCCCGTTATTGGTTCTCAATTTATAGATATTATAAAATTGTTTAATGAAGATCCGCAAACAGATGGAATAGTTATGATTGGTGAAATCGGAGGAACCGCAGAAGAAGAAGCTGCAAAATTTGTTAAGAAAAATGTCAAGAAACCTGTTGTTGGTTTTATTGCAGGCAAAACAGCACCTCCCGGAAGAAGAATGGGACATGCAGGAGCAATAATCTCAGGTGGAAAAGGAACTGCGGCAGAAAAAATGAAAGTAATGAAAAAAGCAGGGATTCATGTTGTTGAAAGTCCTGCTGATATTGGTGTTACAATGCAGAAAGCATTAGCAGGAAAGAAAAAGTAAATAAAATAGTCATTAAGACTTTTTTCAAAATACGCAAAGTAGTTTATCTTTTTTCATAGAGATTGCTTTTCTTGTAGAATGCCAAATCCATATAACCATAAAGATAAATTTAAAAAATTTTATTGCCGGACTTCTTAAAGTTCGGCATATTTACATAATTACAATTTAAACATAGGAGAAAAATTTTGAGTAATAAAACATTAGCAATCTTAAAACCGGATTGTGTTGAGAAACAACTTATCGGACAAGTAATACAAAAAATAAATGAAGCGGGATTTAAAATTCTTGCGATGAAAATGGTAAGACTTACAAACGATTCTGCAAGTGGTTTTTATGAAATTCATAAAGAAAGACCTTTCTTTAATGATTTGCTTGCTTATATGACTTCCGGTCCTTGTGTTCCGATAGCTCTGGAAAAAGATAACGCAGTTGCTGATTTTAGAAAACTGATTGGTGCTACAAATCCTGAAAATGCAGAAGAAGGAACAATAAGAAAATTATATGCAGAAAGCATCGAAAAAAATATTATACATGGTTCCGATTCCGATGAAAATGCAACAAAAGAAATTTCGCATTTCTTCTCTCGTAAAGAACTTCTTGAAAATAACGGATTTTAATGAAACTAAGAAAATGGAATAAACTTAATGAAAGAACCGTGTTTTCAAATAAATATTGGAAATACAAATTAGATAATTTTGAAATTGAGAGTGGACCTAAAGGTGAATATCACTATGTTCACTCTCCGGGTTCTACAATGGTTGTTCCATTTGTTAATGAAAGCACTCTACTTATTACTAATCAATATAGATATTTAAATCAAAAAGAAAGTTTGGAATTTCCTTGCGGTGCTATTGAAGAAGGTTTTAGTGCCCAAGAAAATGCTCACAAAGAGTTTAGAGAAGAAACCGGAAAAGACGGCAAACTTAAATTTATAGGAGAGTTTTCACCTTATTCCGGCGTTTCAAATGAGATTTGTAGCGTTTATTTGGCAACTGAACTTTTTGATAATCCTTTAGAATCAGATGAAACCGAAGAATTTGAAATTTTAGAAATTTCCGTAAACAACTTTGAAAAACTAATTAGAGATAATACAATATGGGACGGATTAACACTCGCATCATGGGTTTTAGCAAAAAATTATTTGGACTTATAGTTGCTATTTCATTTCTTCTAGTAAGTTGTGAAAAAGTAACCCAAGTAAAAAATGAATCGGTTAAAACCGGAGCTGATGTTTTAATTTCAGAAAAAATTGATCTATTGAAAAATAAAAATATCGGATTGATTACTAATCACACTGGTATATTAAGTTCAGGCAAACACCTTGTTGATACTTTGCACAATCTTGAAGATGTTAATTTAATCGCATTATTTGGACCGGAGCACGGAATTAGAGGTAATGCTCCCGATGGCAAATCCATTAAGGAGGGAATTGATTCCAAAACCGGAATTCCCGTTTATTCTCTTTATGGGAAGATAAAAAAACCTAATAGCGAAATGTTAAAAGATGTTGATTTATTAATTTTTGACATTCAAGATATTGGAGCAAGATTTTATACTTACATATCAACTATGTATTATACAATACAGGCAGCTTCTGAATTTAAAATTCCTATTTTAATCTTGGATAGACCAAACCCAATAAACGGTCTTGATGTTCAAGGACCAATGTTAGATACAGCTTTTAAATCTTTTGTGGGAATTGCAGAATTACCAATTAGACACGGAATGACAATTGGTGAATTGGCAACATATTTTAACCGACCCAAAGTTTTGCAAACAGATAAACCTGCTGATTTAACTATAATTAAACTTAAAAATTGGGAACGAAATTTCTATTACGATGACTGCAAATTAAATTGGATTGCCCCAAGTCCTAATATGCCTAATTTGGAAACAGCTTTAGTTTATCCGGGAATGTGTTTGATTGAAGGAACTAATTTATCGGAAGGAAGAGGAACTTACTCTCCTTTTCTGCAAATTGGGAGTCCGTACATAAATTCCGAAAAGCTACTCAAAGAACTTTATCAATATAATTTTGAAGGAGTTGAACTAAGTTCTACATCTTACACGCCGGAAATAATTCCTAATATGGCAGAATATGTAAAACACAAAAGCAATTTATGCAATGGAATTAAATTAAAAATTACTGATAGAAATAAATTTAAACCGATTGAATTTGGAATACATCTAATTTATTTGATTCATAAACTTTATCCCAATAATTTTGAATTTAGAGGTTCAATAGAGAGATTATGGGGAAATAAAAACTTCCGTGAAGATATTTTGGGAAATGCAGCTCCCGAAAAAATAATAAGAAACTATCACAACAAACTTGAACAATTTAAATTAAAAAGAAAAAATTATTTACTTTATTAAATTATAGAATTATATATGAAAAAAATTATATTGTTAGCAGCTATTCTATTAATAACAAGCTGCTCTAAAGACGAAAAAACGAAAAATTATTCTTCGAAAGTTAAGATTACAAAATCAATTGAAAACATAGCAAAAAAAACCGGACCTTTAGTAAAATTGAAATATAAATTTGCTAAAGGCAAAAAGTTTTCTTACAAAATGAAAACATTTTCCAAAAAAACAGAAATCATTACTGCCGATTCAACAATTAAAAATAATATTAAACAAGAAGCTGATTATAAGTTAAATTTAAAGGTTTTAAATATTACTGAACACGGCTTTGCGGAAATCGAAGTTAGGATAAATTCTATAACTGCATCTACAAATTTGAATGGACAAACTATTCGATACGATTCAAAAATGCTTTACTCTACAAGAGAAAAGATACAATTTGCAGATTACGAAGCAGTAAAAAAAACTCCTTTTAAGATTAAAGTTGATACAAAAGGACAAGTAGTTGAAGTAACAAATGTTAACAGAATTATCAAAAACATTATGAATATTCAAAAGATACCCGATACTTTGTCCGCAAAAACAAAAGAACAGATGAGAGCAACTATTGCAAATGGAACTCTAATGCCTCTTATTCAGCAAATGTTTAAAGTTATAGAAGATAAAAAAGTTGGAGTTGATTCATCTTGGCAATTAAAATACAACTCACCACTTGCCGTCTATACTGCCGAAAATGTTGCCCTTTACAAAGTAGATAGTGTAAGTATAAAGAAAGACACCTTGGTTTATGTAGATTCTAAATTAGTTGTTAATTTGTTTGGTAACGATGTAGTAAATCAAAACGGTGCTACTTACACTTTTACGAAACCAATTGTAAATGCTAACGGAAATTTTATTTTTGACAACAGTAAAGGTTTAGTGAAAAAAACTGAATCTGTTACAGAAATGGAAATGACTATGCAGGTTGAAGGATTTGACAAAAACAATCAAAAAATTACAAATAGAAAAACTGATATTACGAAAAGCAAAAATATTGTTGAACTATTGTAATCTTTTATAAATTGAGATTTATAAGAATAGTTTCCGTTATCTGCTAACGGATAACGGAAACAAGCTGGATTGAGATAACACAAAATTTTATATTGTTAGAAAAACTCCCTTAAATTATTTAGCTATTCCTACGGCAAGTTCCCAATCAAAATATGATTCTAAATATTCATACATTGCAGAAAGATAATTTAATCTCGCTTGATCGTAACCGAGACGAGCATCCTTTAATTCCAACTGAGTTGACAAACCATTTTCGGTTGTAGCTTCAGCAATATTAAATGCTTTTTTTGCAATTCCCAAAGTTGCTTTGGCGGAGTTAATTCTTTTTTCTGCTTCATTTAATTTAAGTTCAAGATTTTTAATCTCAGTGTAGATACTGTTCTTAAATTTTTGAATTTTAAGTTCAACCTGATCGGCTTGTATTTGAGCTTCTTGAACTTGAGCGGTTGTTCGCCATCCGTTAAATATTGGTACTTGTAGGTTTAATTGTCCAAAAAGGAAATAGTTTTCTCGTTCAAGTTTAAAGTAATCGGATTGTGCAGCATAGGAATATATAAAGCTTACGGAAAGACTTGGATAATGAGCAGCAGATTCAACTCCAACATTAGTTTCTCTTAATTCTTTCTCAGAAACCATTGCTTTGTAATCCGGTCTGTTATTAAACACATCAGCCATTTCAATTTTCATTAATGGTTTTTGTTTAATATCAAGATTTCCTTCGATTTCAAATTTATCCGAATATTTTAATCCTGCTAAAGTTTTTAAGCTATTCAGTGCAAGTTGATAATTTCTTTCGGCTTGTGTTAATTGAGGAATGGAATTTTGCCAACGAACTTCAGCTTGAAGCATTTCTAACTCAGAAGCTATTCCGACTTCATATTTTTTCTTTAACTCTATGTAATTTTCATTAGCATTCTTCTCTGATTCTTTGTTAACATTTAATAATTCTTTCAATAATAAAGTTTGATAAAATGCTTTTTTACTACCATTTTTTATTCCAATCATAGTAGCATCAAAAATATTTCCGGAAAGTTTTTGATATTGTTTGGCAGCACTAATCGCTTTAAAAACAGAAAAATTAAAGATTTGCTGCGTTACACTTGCATTTGCACTAAATTCGTTTTTATAATTTATCTTGAATTTAGATGCACCTCCCGTTTGAGTTCCCGGCGGTGGAGGTGTCGGATTAGGGTTTGGTGGAAGCATTTGTTGAATCATCTTCAATAATCCACTAAAATCCGCATACATATAAGCATTCTTAAAGTTTCTTTTATAATTTGCACCAGCCTGTATATAAGGATATGCTCCCGAACGTGCCATTGCATCTTGAGTTTCTGCAATTTCCAATTCTTTTTTTGCAATAAGGATATCTTTATTATTCTTTACAACCAACTCCATAAATTCATCTATGTTATAAGTTTGAGCATTAAGCAAATTGAATGCTAAAAGATATATTAAGCTCAAAATAATTTTATTTTTCATTGATTACCTCTTCGGTTTTCTTTTCTCTGTGTACTAATTGATAAACTGCAGGAATTACATAAAGAGTTAAAATACCTGAAGCTATTAAACCTCCTATACTAACAACACCTATTGGCTGCCTGAATTCTTTACCAGCAGAACCTATCCCGAGTGCCATGGGAGCCATACCAAGAATAATTGCTATTGTTGACATGAGAATCGGTTTAAGTTTAATGGGAGCTGCTTCTAATAACGCATCTTTAACAGATACTCCTTTTCTCACCAAAACATTAGCGTAATCAAGAATTAATATTGCATTATTTACAACTATGCCAATAAGCATTACAATTGCAAGCATAGCCATTACACTTACATTTAATCCGCTAATGTATAGGGCAATAAAAACTCCAATCATTGCAAGTGGAATTGTTGCAAGTATCATTAATGGTTGTGTAAAACTTTCCAAAATTGCAGTCAATAGCATATAGGTTAACATAAAAGCCAAGCCAAAAGCAAAAGCCATATCGAACATAGCTTCAGTCATCATCTCCGCTGAACCTGACCAAGAAACTCTGTAGCCGCTGGGTAAATCTAATTTTTTAACTTCAGCATTAATTTCATTTTTTATATCTCCAAGTGCATATCCTTCTAAAACATCTCCAGTAAATTGAATAGTTTTAGATTTATCTCTATGAAGTATTCTACTGTAACCTTCTGTAAACTTAGCATCAGCAAGCTGTTGCATTTTGAATTTCCCTTTCGGAGAAATAACCGTAATGTTTGAAATTTTCTCCGGAGAATTTACCGAATAATCATCTAATGTAATTCTTATATCGTACTCTTCCCCTTTATCAGAGTAACGTGTTGTTGTTAAGCCTTCTACACTTGCTCTTAACGTAAATGCAAGATCGTTCATAGTCAAACCCACTTCAGCAAGTTTTTCTCTATTTGGATAAAGTGTAATTTCTGGTTTCCCTGTTCTATAACTTGTATTCAAATTCGTTATACCAGGTATTTCTTTTACCTTAGAATATAATTGATTTTGTATTTTTTCCAATCTATCCATATCAGTTCCCTGTACAAATAGTGTAATTGGAGCCTGATTATCTCCGGCACTGGATGAAGCCGAAACTCTAATCATGGCATTAGGAATATTTGATAAGTCTTTGATTAGTTTTGAACTCATTTCGGTAGTTTTTATTTCACGTAAATCAGCATCTACAAGTTCTACTTTCATAAGAGCAACATTTGAGCCTTGTTCTAATTCAGTAATCTTACCAATTTGTGTTAAGATATATTTTACTTCTTTATTTTTTGAAATAACAGCTTCAATTTCATCTAATAAATCGGCTGTTTCTTCTAAATTTGCTCCTTGGGGTAATTCCACGGAAACTTTTACGTTTCCCTCATCTAAAGCAGGCATAAATTCAAAACTTAATTGAGCTGCAACAAAAAAGCTAAGGAAAAAAAGCACAATAGAAACTAATACTGTAATTGCACTGGTTACCTTGTTCTTTATAGCTCTAGATAATAACTTTCTATATGAATTTTCCCAAGCTTTAAACATTCGTTCCAGTTTTTCACCAATTCTATGCTTCTTGTCGTCTCTCTCGGGTAATATAATAGAAGCAAGCATTGGAGTTAATGTAAATGAAACTATGATCGAGAAAATAGTTGCATAAGTAACTGATAATGCAAATTCTTTAAAGAATTGCCCGACTAAGCTGGACATATTAGCAATCGGGACAAAAACAACTATATTGGTCATTGCCGATGCAATTACCGCAACTACAACTTCGCTGGTACCTTTGCTTGCAGCATCTTGTTTATTTTCTCCAATATCTTTATGGCGAAAGATATTTTCTAATACCACAATTGAGTTAGCAACAAGAATACCCACAGAAGTTGAAAGTCCCATCAATGTCATTACATTCAATGAAAAGCCTGAAAAATCTAAAAGCATAAATGTAGAAATTATAGAAAAAGGCATTGATAAAGCCGCAATAATGGTTGAACGCAAATCATGTAAGAAAAAGAGTAGCACAAAAGCTGTTAAAACAATACCGAGAGCAATGTTAGATAATGTATCTTCTACAGAAGATTTAATAAATACCGAATCGTCATTAACTAATTCCAAACTAATATTCTCGGGTAATTGCTTATTTATTTCAGGTAAAATTTCTACAATTTTCTCAGCCATCTCTACTGTATTACCATCAGATGCTTTTAGTATTGATAAAATAACAACATCATCATTTTTTTCTTTTGTTTTGCCATGAAAGTAAGTACTGCGAACTTTTACATCTTTGCCTTCTTCGCTTATTTTAGCAATATCACCTAATTTTTTATTACCCAGTGGTGTGCTTATTTCTAAATTTCTAATTTCATTGATAGTTTGAAATTTCCCTTTGATTCTTGAAGTATATTCCCGCGAGCCTTTTTGGAAACTTCCACCTGGAATATCAACATTTTGAGCAGCCAATATTTGTGCTAATTGTGGCAGCGAAATATAATTTTGATATACAGTTCTATTATCTAATTTTATTTTTATTTCTTTTTCTTGTCCACCTACAATTTTTACATCAGCAACACCTTTAATTTGCGAAAATTTATCTTTTATAGTTTTGTCGGCTAATTCATATAATTGAATCGGATCTAAATTACCGGACAAGACCAAATCAATTATCGGTTTGGCTCCTATCTCAAATTTTTGTATAATCGGTGGTTCTGAACCTGTTGGCAATTCACCAAGTATAGCATCTATTTTGTCTTTTACTTCCTGGTTTGCAATATCTACATCTTTATTAAGATCAAATTCAATCATCACAATTGCAACACCTTCTAAGGAGTAAGAGATAATTGATTTAATTTGGCTTACTGTTGATACAGCATCTTCTACAACCTTAGTTATTTGTGTCTCAATTTCTTGTGGACCGGCACCCGGATAAACAGTTTGTACTGTAACAAAAGGAATATCTACTTTAGGCATTAAACCCAGATTTAACGAGAAATAAGATATAATACCAAACAGTACAAAGACCAATAAAAACATTGTCATCATTATTGGTCTTTTTATTGATAAATCAGATAAAAACATTGGTCAACTCCCTATTTAATAATCTTTACTTTAGTGTTATCATCCAAAAACATTTGCCCTTCAATAATTATCTTATCACCAATATTAAGACCTTCAAGCACTTCTACAAATACTCCGCTCTTTTTTCCTACTTTCAGTTTTACTTTTTTGGCTATACCATTATTTAAAGTAAAAGCAAAAAATTCTTTACCATCGGCAATCAAATTTTTTCTATCGACAGATATTATTTTTTTATTGCTTCCACTTTGAATCGTAATATCTGCAGTAACACCGGCTTTCATTTTTCTTGCAGAGTTATCAAAAACAATATCGGCATTAAAAGATTGTGTGTAAGGATTCATAGCCATATCAACTTGTGTAACTTTTCCTTTAACTTTAATTCCCTGCCATTCAGCCGTAGCAATATTTCCTTTTTTAATATCATTAATCTCATCTTCTGAAACAGAAATACTTGTTTTTAATTTTCTTAGATCGGCAATAATTGCAAGCAGTGCTTCTTTTCTTACATTATCTGTTTCTTTAACCGCAACCTGCGTAACGTAGCCTGAAATTGGTGCAAGAACTTTTACCAATCTTTGAATATTATCCCAATTTGCTTTGTTTACTTCGTATTGGGTTTTAACATTATCTAAATTTTGTGCTGAAATACCACCTACTTCAAAAAGTTTTTGATAACGCTCATACATTGTCTTTGAGTTTTCGTAAGCAACTTTAGCTTGGTAAAATTGTGCAGATGGACTATCTTCCGGAAATTCAAATATAACTTGGTCTTTCTTAACAAAATCACCGACTTTTACATTTACTTTTTCAATTCTTCCTCCAATAAATGCACTTACGGTAGACTCTTTAATTCCACTTAAAACTGCATTGTAACTAAGATCGCGTGAGAAACTGTTTTCATCAATTTCTTTTACTTTTACCGGAATCCCTTCTTCTTTGTAAATTTGTTCCATATTTTTTGATTCAACTTTCTCTTCATCACAGCTTGTTATGAATGTAAAAAGAATCAGTAAGAATAAAATTTTACCAATTAACTTTTTCATTAGTTCTCCTTTAATATATTTTTAATTTGCTTCTAATCCTTTAAATAGTACTTCGATATAATCTTTTGCTTGCTTCTTAATTGAAAACTCAATTATATTTGTAAACCAAAGCATTGTAAGTCCAAAATAGAATGAGATTATCGTAAGCGAAATATTTTTTGCTGAAATATCACTTCTAAAATACCCTTCCTTTTGAGCGGTTTTAACAATTCTTATTATTCTTTTTTGATAATCCTGTATATCTTTGTTGAATCTTGATCTAAGCTCATTATCTTCTTTAATTATTGTAGCAAACTCTATCTTAAAAAAAAGTTCTTCAATTTGCCTGAACTCTTCATCTTCTTCAAATCTATTAAAGATATCCATATAAATGTTTTTCATTTTTTCAATCGGGCTTTCTAATTTAGATTCAAAAGCTAATAGCATTGAATTAACACGCTCTTTATTTTTGGTATGTATATCGTAAAGAATGGCACTTTTATTTTCATAATAATGGTAAATGGCTCCTCTGGTAACATTTGCCCTTTTGGCAATATCAGATAATCTCGTTGAAGAATATCCCTTTTCGCTCATTTCCTTTATTGCAGCTTTTACAATTAATTCTTTGGTCTTTTTAGCATCAACTTTCGTTCTTCTCATAAGTTCTATTTTTTTAAGCATAAACATACATACATGTATGTATAAAAATCAAGTTAATTTTGTATTAAATTTATTATTTTATTTTTACCTATTAGATTATTAGATTTGTGTTTTAACTTTCAGGGAAACAAACAAGTAGTTTAATAACAAAATTTGGAATGAAATAATGAATCTCGAATCCCATTTTAGTAAATTCAGAAATAAGATAGTTGGAATAGATACATCATTTAACTCACCCTTCGGAAATCAAAAATTAATTTATGCCGATTGGATTGCAAGCGGTAGATTGTACAAACCTATTGAAGAAAAAATGATTAACACATTTTATCCTATGGTTGGGAACACACATTCTGAATCAAGCATTACGGGATGCTTAATGACAAACGCTTACCACAAAGCACAAAAAATAATAAAAGAACATGTTAATGCCTCTGCCGATGATATCATTATTTCGGCAGGTTTTGGAATGACGGCAGTTGTTAATAAATTGCAAAGAATACTTAATCTTAAAGTACCCGAAAAATACAGAGGTTGTATTGATATTAGTGGAGATGATAGACCAGTAGTTTTTGTTACACACATGGAGCATCACAGTAACCAAACTTCTTGGTTAGAAACAATAGCAGAAGTTATTGTTATTGAACCCAATGCCCAAGGTTTGGTTTGTTATAACAAATTAGGAGAACTTCTGGAAAAATATAAAAACAGAAAATTAAAAATTGGGTCTTTTTCAGGGGCTTCTAACGTAACAGGTATAAGAACTGATTATCACAGATTAGCAAAAATTATGCACCAAAACGGCGGATTGTGTTTTGTTGATTTTGCAGCTTCTGCACCCTATGTAAAAATTGATATGCACCCTACTGATCCTCTCGAAAAGTTGGATGCTATTTTCTTTTCACCACATAAATTTTTGGGCGGACCGGGAACTGCGGGAGTAATGATTATTAATAAAAGTTTAAACACTTCTTCAGTACCCGATCATCCAGGAGGCGGAACTGTAGATTGGACAAATCCTTGGGGCGAACACAAATATATAAATGATGTTGAAGCTCGCGAAGATGGTGGAACACCAGGGTTTCTTCAAACAATTAGAACGGCTCTCTGCATTAAGTTAAAAGAAAAAATGGGTGAAGAGAATATTCTTAAAAGAGAAAAAGAACTTGTTGAACGTGCTTTTGAGAGATTTGACAAAATGCAAAAAGTTCATGTCCTTGCTAATAATGTTATTGATAGACTCGGAGTAATTTCATTTTATGTAGAAGATATCCATTACAATTTAATTGTAAAATTATTAAATGACAGATACGGAGTTCAAGTTCGAGGCGGTTGCTCTTGTGCCGGGACTTACGGACACTATTTACTGCATGTCGATCCTACAAGATCGAAAAGAATTACAGAAAAAATATCTTCAGGTGATCTTTCGGAAAAACCAGGTTGGGTAAGATTATCATTACATCCTACAATGACGAATAAAGAATTAGACTTTGTACTTGATGCTCTCGAAGAAATAATTAAGAATATAGATGCTTGGTCAGAAGATTATAATTATGATGTTAAGACAAATGAGTTCTATCACAAAGAAGAAATATCATTAAAGAGTATTATTGAAGGTTGGTTCAAAGAATTGGAATAATAGATGATACTCAACCGCTCTTTCCCTTTGGAGAAGCAAAATGCAAAAGAGAATTAAAGATTAACAAATTGTTTTAAAATATTTTCAGCAATTCGAAGATTTTTTTTAATATCTAATTCAAGACCAAAATAATTTTTATTATTTAATACTAAACTATATTCTTTATTGTCTAGTGTGAAAGAATCTTTTGCGTATTCCGTTTTACAAAGATGTTTTGAAGAATCGAAATTAACATTTTTTTTGTTTATAGCAATGTCGGTAGAATTTAAATTGAGCTCACCGATATCTTCACTCTTAAAATCATCGCTTATTGATTTAACATCAAGATTGAAAAATCCTAAACCGTTTCTATCTATATCTAAAATATTATTGCACATAATTCTCAAACCGTTATTTATTCCAAGTATAGGTTTCTGAACAAGTTGCAGATAATTATTCAAATTATGTAAAGACATTTTTTTTATTGCCGTAACAATGTTATTTGTATCGGGAAGAATAATTTTTTCGGAGCAGCATATAGCATTTTCTATAAGAGAAAATTTATGTGGGATTGAATTTTTTTCCAAAAACTTCACTAAAAAATTACTTCTATTCTTATTATATCCAATAATTGTAATCATAAAATAAATTTCTAAAAAATATTTGCTTTAAAGTAAATTTTCTAATAATTTAATATTAATTATTTTTTTACAATAAATAAAGTATTTTTTGGGAGAATAAAAATATGTCTGAAGAAAAAATTCCGGTAACAATAGGTGAATATAAAGATAAACCTATTATTTCTTTACCCGTTGCAGGAAGCACAAAATATCCATTCACGTTTGGTCTTAACAAAGCCAAAGCCATTATGGAATATATTGAAGACATTAAAAAATTTATAGAAGAAAACGATAAGAATTCTCAAACTACGGCTGAATAACTTATTGTATTTCAATAAGTTTTATTGTAAATATTAAATTTTTTCCGGCTAAAGGATGATTGCCATCTAATGTAATAGTCTCATCTGTTGTTTTAGTAACTCTTACCTTTATTGGTGCACCTTCATCATTAGGGATTAATAATTCTTGATTAATTTTCATGCTTAAATTCGAAGGTAATTCCGATTTATTAATTTCAATTATAAGCTCCTTTTCAACAATACCGTAAGCTTTATCGGAGGTAAGATAAACAGTTTTCTCGAACCCTTCTTTCATTCCAATTACCGCTTCATCAAAACCTCTAATTACTTCGTTATTACCTACTTTAAACCTAAGTGGTTCTTTTCCAAAAGAAGAATCAAAAACTGTATCATTTTCAAATTTCCCTGTGAAATGAACTCTTACAATATCTCCTTTTTTAACATGTCTGTCTTTTAGCATACTCTCAAATTAGAAATTGTTTTATAAGTTTTTAAATTAACAATAATTTATTTTAATGTGTATCAATTTTATAAAAAGTATTAAGAAAAATTAATAAATATTTTATTTATCCCTTTATTGCTTCGGATTTATTTGTGATAAACATAATTTTTTATTTAAAATAAAAAGTGTAACTTTAATGATATACTTTTTTACAATACTAAAAATAAGGATTAAATATGAAACAAGCGTTAATTGTATTTTTGATAATCGGTTTATTATTTGTGGGTTGCAATACACACAAAAATACTACAAATATTGAACTTAAAACTAATAAAGACTCTGTAAGCTACAGTCTTGGAAATGAATATGGAAAAAACTTTAAACTTCAAAAAATTGAAGTTAATTCAATGGCTTTTGCTATGGGAATGAAAGATGCTTATGCCGATACATCAATGTTTTCTGAAGAATTAAAAACTCAGATTCTTAATGCTTACCAAATGGAAATGAGAAAGAAAATGGAAGAAGCCAATAAAGAAACTGCTGAAAAAAATAAAGCCGAAGCTGAAAAATTCTTTAAAGAAAATAAAGAAAAAGAAGGAGTTATTACTTTAGATAACGGCATCCAATACAAGGTTCTTAAAAAAGGCAGCGGTAAATCACCAACTTTAAGCAGTACCGTAAAAGCTCATTATACCGGTAAACTTTTAGATGGAACTGTTTTTGACAGCTCTGTAAAGAGAGGAACTCCTTTTGAGACTAAACTAACCGGAGTAATAAAAGGCTGGACAGAAATTTTACAACTAATGAAAGAAGGCGATAAGTGGGAAGTTTATATTCCATCTGAACTTGCTTATGGTTCAAGAGGAGCAGGTGGACAAATTGGACCTAATGCAGCACTCATTTTTGAATTAGAATTACTCTCAGTAAATTAATTTATAAACAAGTAAGAGAAAGTTTGTAACTAATAATCTCAATTTCCCTCTCATTTTTTTAAAATAAAAAAGGCAGATATTAAATTTACATCTGCCTTTTTATTACTTTATTAATATTCTTTAAAGTTTTCTATTTACTTTTATTTTGTTTCTTTTTTTTGATCCTCACTTTTTCTCTTTTTCCTTCTACTCCGCCTCTTGCATAAGTATAAGCATATCGGTAGTATGAACCGTAAGAATTTTGAACTTCAAATCTGTTTAATATTGCTCCGACAAAGGAATTTTTATCGCCGGATTTTAGAAGTGAAACTGCTTTTGTCATCATATCAACATCAGTAGTATTTGCAGAAACAACTAAAATAGTTTCGTCCACTATTCTGGATAAAATCTCTGCATCAGTAACCGTAAGCACAGGAGGTGAATCAATTATTACAATATCGAAATCGCTTGCTAATTTTTCCAACAGAGCAGCCATTCCTTTTGAGTCTAATATTTCTGAGGGATTCGGTGGAATTGTACCCGCTGTAATTATCGTTAAGTTTTCAGTTGATGTTTTACGTTTAATTTCTTCCAGTGTAGCCCGACCAATAAAATAATCTGTAAAACCAGGAAATCTTTTTTCATTAAAGATACCATGTATTCTTGGTTTTCTTAAATCACAATCGATTATAACCGTTTTTTTATTGGCAATTGCAAAACTTCCCGCAAGATTTACAGCCATAGTTGATTTACCTTCACCAGGCGTGGATGATGTAATTAATATTCTTTTAGCTTCACCTTCTACCATTGAATATCTTATTCTTGTACGGATTGCTTTAAATGCTTCACTGGCAACGGAATCAGCTTTATTGCTAATTATAAATCCTTCTCCCCTCTGCCTATTTTCGGAATCAATAGATACAACTTTTGGCACCCATCCGATAAGATTTATATTTCTTTCCTCAATATCTTCAGGAGATTTTATTGCCTTATCAAAATAATTCATAATTAGAGCATAGCCAAAAGCTAAACCAAGACCGAGTACCAAACCAATTAAAATTATTAGTTTTCTATTCGGTTTAGCTGGTACTTTAGGTACGCGGGCATAATTCATAATTAATACAGAACCTGTAGTGGACTGCTCATTAATCAAAGCTTCTTGATATTTTTCTTCGAGCAATGAATATAATTTTTCGTAGGCAAGTTTTTCTCTTTCATATCTTGCTAGATCAATTGTTCTTTGTGGAAGAGAATTAAATCTTTTTTCGTAACCGGCAAGAAATCCCTTAAGTTTATCATGCGATGCCTGCAATGCTTGAGCTTTAACTTGTTCTTCAAAAATTTGCTGTGTAAGTGTTTTAATCTCTTCGGGACTTGCAGCTAAAACCGAGCTTTGATAACTTTTTACATTCTTACTTAATTTATTTTTTAATTCAGCTAACTTTTCATCGAACTTTTTAATTATCTGTACATCTTTACTACTTTTTGAATCACCCAAACTTGATAGTGCAATATCTTTTTGAGTTTGAACTTCAGCAATTTGCTCTTGCAATCTTAAAAGATAAGGTTCCGCAGATTTGTTTTCTAAATATTGGATAATGGTTGGATCTTTTTTATTCAATTCCTCTTTGAATTGATTTAAGTTTTCTCTCGCTATTGAAAGTTCCACAGCATTAGCGTTAATTTTAGCTTCAAGATCAGTTATTGTTTCAATTAAAGATTGAGCCTGCGAGCTAAGTTCTACCACTCCACCTTTCAGTTGATAATTCTTTAATTTATCCTCAGCAGCAATTAGTTCATTCAACTTATCATTTCTTTGATTAAACAAAAAATCTTTTACTTTCGAAACTTGTTTTCTATTATCCAATAAGTTAAACTCTCGGTAAACTCTAGCGTAAGTATCGGCAATTAAAGCTGCTTCTTGAGCTGATGGCGATTCGACTTTTATTTCAATAAAGTCTAATCCTCTTTTTTGTTCAACAGATACTTTATTTTCCAAAACCTTAATTATAGCATCAAATTCTTTTAATCCGCTGGAACCGTCTTCAAAATAATTTTTATTAACAATAAGAGAAAACATTTCATTATTATTAATAGCAATAAAAGAATCCGTTATTTCTCTTGCTACTTTTTCGGTGATGGTAATATTTTTAATTGTTTCAATTTCATTAGCAATAAACCTATCGGCTTTATTACCTCCACCAAACTCGGGCAAAAAAGACGAAGCGTCTAATATACTTCCTTGCGGTTCAGAAATTTTAAGCATAGTGCTTGCTTCGTATATATCTTTTGCAACTACTGCATAAACAACAGCAAGTGTAAGAATTATTAAACTTATAATCATAACAGCAAATTGATGCTGCCTGATAATATTTATGTAATCCTTTATTGAATGGGTTTCTTCTTCAGCCATAAAATCTTTTATGTACTGAAGATCATTTCCATTTAAATTTTGTTTTGCCAAATCTATTCTCCGTAATAAACTTATTTAAGGTCGTTTATTGTTAAAATTAATGTAGCTAATTGAACAAGTGCTAAAAATAAAGAAACTCCAATACTAAGCCAATCTATAGAGTATAATCTTGGTTCACCAGGTATAACTAAAATATCACCAGCCTGTAGTTTTGGAACTTTTCTATATTTGCTTTGCAGATTATCTTCCCACATTAAATCATTATAGTTTATTGGGATCATAATCTCTCTTTTGTTCTCATCAACCCTGTAAATTCTCAGTTCATCTAAATTAGAATCATCAGTAGGACCCCCTACAAATGAAATAAGGTCAAGAACCGAAGTGTAATCAGGTATAAAATATCTACCGGGATATTTTGCATATCCCCAAACGGAAACTTCAATATTAATGGCTTCTTGATCTGAATAGTCAAAATAACCTCCATACACATTTCTTCTGCCATTTTGGTAGTCTGCTCCTAATTCATAATCTTGAACTTGAGCAAATTGTGAACTTGTAATAAATAAGATAAAACTGATAAAAAATAATTTTTTCATGATATATAATTTTTAGTGAAATCTAAAATATTAATTAAGAGTTAAAATTTAATAATTTATTGTGAATTATGTGAAGATTTTAATGTTAAGAACATATTTTTTTTACAAACCATAACCAAGTGTTAATTCAAAATTTCTAGTAAAAGTTGAGTTAAATTTCCCTTTTTTGTATTGCTGTTGATATTCAATATAGTGAAAATATCCTTTAACCCAAAGTTTGGGAAGTATCTCATAGTCTATATCTATGCCGTAATATCTGTAATTTTTTCTATCTCTAATGTTATCGGTAAATAGAAAGGGCGGCTGCGGTTTTTGAATTTTATACATTCTATTACCCAAACCTTCTGTACCCTTTCTGATGTATTGTGTCCAAAATTTTAATTTTAATCCTCTGATTATTGTGTAATCAATTGCAGCGTAGAACAAATCACCATTATCACCCATCCAATGCCCCATAATTGTTGATGAAGTTTCGTAAGTTAGAGTCGGAACAAAATGCCTATAATTACCCGGATATATTTTGGTAAACTCTAATCTTACTCCAAGATTATTAATTGGTAAATCAATTACATAACCACCAAGTGTAAAACCAAATTTATAATACTGTGTTTCAGGGTCGAACAATCCTTCTGGGGTAAGTTCATCGGCATGGAAACTTCCGTATAAGTGTGTGTTCTTTATGTGATTTTTTGAATTAATAGCAAGAAATAATTGAGTGCTTGCACCGGCATAATTATCGTTATTGCTGGTAAACTGATCTGCTAGATCAAAGAACATAATAGGAATTAAGAAAGATGCCTGAAGATTACCTGAATAAACCGCCGATTCACCCATCGATAAAGAAATACCATCCCAAAATCTAAATGTAACCGAATGAAGTGCAATATATTTCGAAATAAAAGATTTTTTATCAGTATTTTCTATTCTTACACGCCAAGATGCATGAAATGAACTTGAATCATAAACCTCTGAATTTAACCACCCGTGAATATAATTAAAAGAAAACCAATCTGTCGGTTCAATATCCAAACGAATATAAGGAAATGAAGGCGGTCTTTCTGAAAGAACTAACTTTCCGTTTTCTGCATATCCCCAATTAAGATGATTTTTTCCAATAGTAAAAGAACCCCAATCCCATTTTGCACCTATATCCACATTCACCGAAGTTGCCTCTATTCTTTCTCTATCGGAAAGTTGAAGCTCTATTGCTGTATTAGGAGAAAATTTATCAAACAAAGGATAGCTCCGCATCGTACCGGGTTTAATTCTGCGCATTTTTAATTCAAAATTGAACCCAACTATATCATCAATCTCACCGTTGAAAGAAAGTCCGATATAAAAATTACTATAATCTTCATCTTCCCATTTACCTTTATTATAGCCCAAAATCGGATTTACATTCAGGTTCATTAAGTCATTTTGGAAAGCAAAAAATCTCCAACGCTTATAAGGATCGTTTTTAACAAAAGTATAAATTTCTTTTTTGTTAATGTTTAATTTTTGTTCTTCGCTTGAGCTTAGTACATCAAACTTCCAACTTTTATCAAATAAATCATCCTTTTTATTTTTTTTGGTAATTTTTAAATTCTTTTCTTTTACTTTTTCATCACTTTTCCATCTCGAGTCTTTAGTTAAAATTCTTGCAATTTCGTAACCAAATTCTTTTTTATAAAATTTCAACTCTTCTTTTTGAAGTGGTGTTAACGAAAGGTTTTTCTTATCAGCTTCAACAAGTTTTTCCGCAATATATCTTCTAGATAATGGCTTTAATAATTCATTAAATGTAATAACACCTTTCTGACTTAGCTTTGAAAGATATTTATAAACATCATTATCATATCTTACATTAGATACTTGACCGTTTAGTGTAATGAATAAAAATATATTTACAAAGAAAAAATATTTTATTTTTAGCATAAAAATATCCTAAACATAATTAAAGTAATTAATATTATCGAAAATAATATAAAAAAATCAAAACAATTTTTATGAACTTCGAACTCTTTTAACACCAATATTATAAAAAGCTTGAAAAAAGTATTTTAAATCTGTGATAAATTTAGCTTTATCATATTGCTTAATATAATTTCTTTCAGATTCTTGTATCTCTTTTATTGTTATAGGCATATCAGCATAATATGAAGGCACCAAACCGGGCTTATAATTGTTTCGAATAGTAACATATTCTTTATCTTATAGACTTATATAATGATAACTAAGCGGCCTTATCCCTACAATTTTTAGTTCCAGTTTTAACCAATTGTATTTTATCGTTTTCACATATTTCTTTTTTTATAATCCATCTTTTAAAAAATGGATCATCAATTTCATATGTAGAATTACTTTGTATTACAACTCCTTTAATCATTAATCGCTTTAAACTGCTAAAAATTGTACTGGAAGAATTTATTTGAACTTTGGAACTAAACTCACCAGCCATTGGAGAAATTTTATATTTTGACATTCCTATTAAGATTTTTTTATCAGTTTTATTTAACGTATTCCATAATCTTTCAAAATCCATATCATGTATTTGAAGTAATTCGTTTATACTCTCATCTACCACACTTTTTTCTTTAAATTCCTTTTGTAGTAAATCAAAAATGGTGAACGCAAGTTGCTGCGTATAATACGGATGTGCATTTGTTACTGCCAAAACTGCTTCAGATAATTTATATGAATCAGATGATATTTTAGCAAACCTTTTATTCAAATATTCAGCAAATTCTTTAAATGGAATTTTACTTATTGGCAGCATATAGCCAAAATGATAAAATGGAGATTTTTTCTTTTCGAAAATATCTCTCATCAGTGATTCTTGACTACCAAGAAATACATAGTTTACTTTTTGATGATGCTGAATTACTGCTCTAAGTTTTTTATCTAAATCCTTCCCTATATCTTTAATTGATTGGAACTCATCAAAGATTACAATAATTGGATTTTTACGGGCACTTAATTTATTAATTAAATTAAATACATCTTCAATAAGAACAACATCAGACTGAACTGCTTGAAACGAGATATCAATTTCATTGTTAAGCGGATTTATACTAACAGTTGGCAGGATTTTTAAGCTTTTTAGTATTGTCTTGAATTTCTCTGATGGGTAAATTCTATAGATTCTTTTTAACAACTGCGCAGATAAATCCTCAATAGAAGTGATTACTTGGAGATCTAAATAAATATTTGGACGATTTAGTTCTGATACGACTTTCTTAATTAAACTTGTTTTTCCAAAACGTCTTGGTGAAATAATAATTAGATGATTTTTACTATTTAAAATTGAATTTATCTTTTCAATCTCAGCAGTTCTGTTAGTGAAATAACTACCTTCTACTATACTTCCAAATTTAAATAGGTTTTTAATCATCTTGCGAATATTTTCGTTGCGAATATTTTCGGAAAACTAATTATAAAATGAATCTTAGAAAATCTATGTTTAAATCAGTATTCAACATTTAATATCAATTTATTTTAGATATAGTTTTGAGCTTTTTTATCGGATGCAAATCCGTCTTTTTTTAAACTTCATATCTAAATGTCTCTACATTTTTCGTTTCAATGTTTCCTTTTTTCCTTAATTCTTTTTTTGATATTTTATTGCTTAGTTCATATTTCTGCAGTTCTAACTTCTGAATCACCTCTATTAACATAAGAAGTAGGTTAAATTAACTGAAAAATTATTAAAAGTGAAGATAAGAATTTGAAATTTCTTTTATTACGATTGGTTTTAACTTTAGATTAATCTAGATTTTTATACAATTTTAATTTTCTCAAATAAATAGCAAAAGAATTCTTTAGACCAAATATCTCATTCTAAATTATTCTTGATAAATGTAATAACACCTTTCTGACTTAGCTTTAAAAGATATTTATAAACATCATTATCATACCTTACTATTAGATACTTTAATATTTAGTATAATGGTAATTTATATTTACAAGAACAGTTATTATTAAGATATTAGATTTATTGCTTGCTCTAAAATCCAGAACAAAGAGAGATAGCAAAATATTTTTACAAATACTATATCTATAAGGTATTATAGATAGATTTGCTGTTCAACTTAAGACCTAAAAATAATCCCTTACTTTTTATACAATTCAAAGTAGAGCTAAATAACCATTGGAAAAATTGTTTTGGGAGTTTCAGCAAACTGTAAACTTATTAAATAATTTTTTTTTATTCCTATTCTATTTCCGATAGTTTCTAATCTTTTCAAATTGTTTTGGGTAGCCTTTAATTTTACTTCAAAACCAATTTCTTTATTTAGAATAAAGTCAATTTCCGCTGTATTTCTTTTATTAAAATACGAAATTTCACCATAAGGATATAGTTGATTTAATACTGCATTTTCAAAAAGTTGCCCATCGTTGATATTTGCAATTACATTTAATAAGCCATTATCAGAAAAGTAAACTTTTTTTCCTCCCGCTACAGATCTATCAATACTCTTACTAAACTTTGGCACTAATTTTATCAAAAAAACACCTTCTAAAAATTCCAGGTACTTATATACTTTCACTCTATTTGTTTCTAATTCCGAAGAAATTTTAGTAATATCTAAAATATTGCCTGTTCTCTGCACCAACAAGAGTATCAAGTTACGTAATTCTCTTATATTTTTGATATCCGATAATAATTTAAGGTCTTTTTCAAAGAAAGAGGCAAAAATATTGCGTAAAATTTCTTTGCGTGTTTCATTATCTTGTGTAATAACAACTTCCGGATAACCACCATATTTAAGATAATCATAGTATTCGCTTTCAAATTTTTTATATTCCAAAATAGAATATGTTTTTAACTTTTTTTCTATTGAATACAAATTATTAAAATCGGGAATCTCTATTCTATCATTAAAAAATAAATATTCTTGAAAACCCATTGGGGCAAGAATAAAGAGAAATTTTCTACCGCTTAATGATTCAGGAAATAGATTCTTTAAATAATAATTTGAAGAACCGGTTACAATAAATTTTACTTTATACTTATCAATTAGATATTTAATTATTTTAGTAATTTCCGGTAGATTTTGGATTTCATCAATAAAAATATACAATCTTTCATATTTTTGTCCACTTTCCTTTAATAAATTATTGTATATCCCATCATAATCGATATTTTCAAAATATATTGTGTCAAGAGGATTATCAAAATCAAACCACAATTTCGGATTTGAGACTTCATTATAAAGTTGTCTCATTAAGGTTGTTTTACCAACCTGTCTCATT